>ENA-ORMN01000046-ORMN01000046.1-human-gut-metagenome-genome-assembly--contig:-NODE-46-length-138699-cov-21.701776_pt1 | contig 138699 bp, 110 predicted proteins | sample MGYA00242102_ERZ508993 | MGnify/ENA primary metagenome ERZ508993 (study PRJEB26280, sample SAMEA2338770) | human gut metagenome | biome: human gut; feature: human-associated habitat; material...
TCAGCTCGTGTCGTGAGATGTTGGGTTAAGTCCCGCAACGAGCGCAACCCTTATCATTAGTTGCTACGCAAGAGCACTCTAATGAGACTGCCGTTGACAAAACGGAGGAAGGTGGGGATGACGTCAAATCATCATGCCCTTTATGACCTGGGCTACACACGTACTACAATGGCGTTTAACAAAGAGAAGCAAAGCCGCGAGGCAGAGCAAATCTCCAAAAAACGTCTCAGTTCGGATTGTAGGCTGCAACTCGCCTACATGAAGTCGGAATTGCTAGTAATCGTAGGTCAGCATACTACGGTGAATACGTTCCCGGGCCTTGTACACACCGCCCGTCAAACCATGAGAGTTGGCAACACCCGAAGTCGGTAGTCTAACCGCAAGGAGGACGCCGCCGAAGGTGGGGTTGATGATTAGGGTTAAGTCGTAACAAGGTAGCCGTATCGGAAGGTGCGGCTGGATCACCTCCTTTCTAAGGAAGAAAAAGAGCGATGCGAACATCGTTCGTAAGAGAACTTGCTCACAAGTTCTTAAATCTGTATTGTTCAATTTTGAAGGAACTTGCCCTCAGAGCGAGCAAGACACCAACAATTAAATATGGGGGTGTAGCTCAGCTGGGATTCGTTTTCAAAAGAAAACGAAGGAAAAGCCGGAGCAAAGGCTGACAACGAAAAGAAGTCAGACAACACAACCTTCAAACCCAATTTGGGGGTGTAGCTCAGCTGGGAGAGCACCTGCCTTGCAAGCAGGGGGTCAGGAGTTCGATTCTCCTCATCTCCACCAAATAACACTTGATGACTTCAAATGTCGGAGAGTGAGAGATGTTCTTTGAAAATTGAATAACGAAACAACAAAGAGGAAATTAAAGATATCCAATTAAAGAAATTTAATGGGTAAAATACAATTTCAAACAATTCTTCTGTTGAAAAACAAGACATAATTCTTGAATAGGTTAAGCTAATAAGAGCGCAGGGAGGATGCCTTGGCATCAGGAGCCGAAGAAGGACGTGGTAAGCTGCGAAAAGCTACGGGGATTGGCAAGCACGATATGATCCGTAGATGTCCGAATGGAGCAATCCACATGGAGTCAAGTCCATGTATCATATACTGAATAAATAGGTATATGAGGGGAACCGCCCGAACTGAAACATCTAAGTAGGGCGAGGAAAAGAAATCAACCGAGATTCTGTGAGTAGTGGCGAGCGAAAGCGGAAGAGGCTAAACCGAGAGGAGCAATCCTTTCGGGGTTTAGGACTGCATTTAGTACAATGATTGTTAACCGAACAGCATGGGAAGGCTGATCAAAGAAGGTGAGAATCCTGTAGGTGAAAACGAAAGTTGACGAGCAGTATCCAAAGTACCGCGGGGCACGTGAAATCCCGTGGGAAGATGGGGGGACCATCCTCCAAGCCTAAATACTACCTGATGACCGATAGCGAAAAGTACTGTGAAGGAAAGGTGAAAAGCACCCCGGGAGGGGAGTGAAAGAGAACCTGAAACCCTGTGCTTACAAGCACTTAGAGCACGTCAAAGTGTGATAAGGTACCTATTGTAGAATGGTCCGGCGAGTTATTGTATGCAGCGAGGTTAAGTAGTTCAGCTACGGAGCCGAAGTGAGAGCGAGTGTTAACAGCACGTTCAGTTGCATGCAATAGACCCGAAACCGGGTGACCTATCCATGTCCAGGATGAAGTGAGGGTAAAACCTCATGGAGGTCCGAACCCACTCCCGTTGAAATGGTAGGGGATGAGGTGTGGATAGCGGAGAAATTCCAATCGAACCCGGATATAGCTGGTTCTCCCCGAAATAGTTTTAGGACTAGCCTCGTGATTAAGATTATCGGAGGTAAAGCACTGAATGGCCTAGGGGTCGAGAGATTACCGAAGCCTATCAAACTCTGAATGCCGAATAATCATGCACGGGAGTCAGACTGTGTGAGATAAGTTTCATAGTCGAAAGGGAAACAGCCCAGACCTACAGCTAAGGTCCCAAAGTACGTTTAAGTGGAAAACGATGTGAAATTGCGTAGACAACCAGGATGTTGGCTTAGAAGCAGCCATACATTAAAAGAGTGCGTAATAGCTCACTGGTCGAGTGACTTTGCGCGGAAAATTTAACGGGGCTAAAACGTACACCGAAGCTTAGGCTTGCAACTATGTTGCAGGGGTAGGGGAGCGTTGAATGAGGGGTGAAGTCGTAGCGAAAGCGACGGTGGACTTCATTCAAGTGAGAATGCCGGAATGAGTAGCGAGAATTATGTGAGAATCATAATGGCCGAAAGCCTAAGGTTTTTGGAGGAAGGTTCGTCCGCTCCAAGTAAGTCGGAAGCTAAGGTGAGGCTGAAAAGCGTAGCCGATGCACAAACGGTTGAAATTCCGTTACCACAGAAAGATTTAAACTAAGGGACACTTTTGAAGAGCTGATGCCGGGTGTTGGTTACCCCGGTCGTAAGGGAACGAAATCAAGTAGTGAAGTCAGCGTGGATGAAGGCGAGAAAAGCTTAGTGTATATCTTATGTGTCCGTACCGCAAACCGACACAGGTAGGTAGGAAGAGAATTCTAAGGCCAACGGGAGAAGGGTTGTTAAGGAACTCGGCAAGTTGACCCCGTAACTTCGGGAGAAGGGGTGCTCTGAAAAGAGCCGCAGAGAATAGGCCCAAGCGACTGTTTAGCAAAAACACAGCTCTATGCTAAATCGAAAGATGACGTATATGGGGTGACGCCTGCCCGGTGCCGGAAGGTTAAGAGGAGGAGTGAGAGCCCCGAATTGAAGCCCCGGTAAACGGCGGCCGTAACTATAACGGTCCTAAGGTAGCGAAATTCCTTGTCAGGTAAGTTCTGACCCGCACGAATGGCGTAATGATCTGGGAGCTGTCTCAACTGCCCGCCCGGCGAAATTGTAGTACCGGTGAAGATGCCGGTTACCCGCGACTAGACGGAAAGACCCCATGGAGCTTTACTGTAGCTTAATATTGGATTTCGGCATTTCATGTACAGGATAGGTGGGAGACTAGGAAACATAGGCGTCAGCTTATGTGGAGTCGTCCTTGGGATACCACTCTTGGAGTGCTGAAATTCTAACCTGCAGCCCTGAATCGGGTTGGGGGACATTGTTAGGTGGGCAGTTTGACTGGGGCGGTCGCCTCCAAAAAGGTAACGGAGGCGCTCAAAGGTTGGCTCAGCATGGATGGAAACCATGCCATAGAGTGCAAACGCAAAAGCCAGCCTGACTGCGAGACTGACGGGTCGAGCAGAAACGAAAGTTGGAGTTAGTGATCCGGCGGTATGTGAATGGAAATGCCGTCGCTCAACGGATAAAAGCTACCCTGGGGATAACAGGCTGATCTCCCCCAAGCGTCCACAGCGACGGGGAGGTTTGGCACCTCGATGTCGGCTCGTCACATCCTGGGGCTGAATTCGGTCCCAAGGGTTCGGCTGTTCGCCGATTAAAGTGGCACGCGAGCTGGGTTCAGAACGTCGTGAGACAGTTCGGTCCCTATCTGTCGTGGGCGCAGGATATTTGAAAGGAGCTGTCCCTAGTACGAGAGGACCGGGATGGACGCACCTCTGGTGCACCAGTTGTCACGCCAGTGGCACAGCTGGGCAGCTAAGTGCGGATCGGATAAACGCTGAAAGCATCTAAGCGTGAAGCCGTCCTTAAGATAAGATATCCCACTTTTAAGTTAAGACCCCTTGTAGACTACGAGGTTGATAGGTCTAAGGTGTAAGTTGTGTGAGCAATTTAGCCAGCAGATACTAATCGGTCGAGGGCTTAAACCTAATGAGAATATATGTTTTGTTTTTGGTTCGTTATTCAATTTTGAGGGAATATCCCTTAAAAGTCGGTGTTGATTGTGATGAGGTTCCACCTGTTCCCATTCCGAACACAGTAGTTAAGCTCATTTACGTCGAAAATACTTGGCGGGTGACTGCCCGGGAAGATAGATAGATGCCGACATATATGCACCTTTAGCTCAGTTGGTAGAGCAACTGACTCTTAATCAGTGGGTCCTGGGTTCGAGTCCCTGAAGGTGTACCAGACTTAAAAAGAATAGGCCCATCAGCCTATTCTTTTTATCTATATGGCCTGTTGGTCAAGCGGTTAAGACTCCGGCCTCTCACGCCGGCGACGGGGGTTCGATTCCCCCACAGGTCACCAATGCACCATTAGCTCAGTTGGTTAGAGCAACCGGCTCATAACCGGTCGGTCCGGGGTTCGAGTCCCTGATGGTGCACCAATTTTATTGGTGCCGAGCTTTTTACCTATAGGGGTGTGGTTCAATGGCAGAATAGGGGTCTCCAAAACCTTTGACGTGGGTTCGATTCCTACCACCCCTGCCAAATAAAAAGCACGCTGTAGCGTGCTTTTTCACTTTATCAAATATGCACCTTTAGCTCAGTTGGTAGAGCAACTGACTCTTAATCAGTGGGTCCTGGGTTCGAGTCCCTGAAGGTGTACCAAGTTTAATCCCGTGTATTTTGCACGGGATTTTTTGTTGTATACACAACAGCCCGGCTGAATCAGTCGGGCTGTTGTTTTTGGTTATTTCGGCAGGTGCAGGAAGCCGGCGGTGAAGGCGTTGGGGAAGGCGAAATTTTTCTGACCGTCAGCAAATTTTACATATATATGTTTATCAGCGATTGACTGTACTTTTCCTTCGCCGAATTTTTTATGTATTACGGTCATACCTACTGTTATTGACGATTCGTCAAAATCGGGGGTGTTGGTGTGTTTCCTGTCGGGAACGGGTAAAGCGGCTTTGGGAACGGGTGATTTAATGCCGAACTTTTCGGTTACAAGAGGCGGAGTGGTTGGACTTGCAGCGGTGGACTTGCCTGACGGTTGAACGGATTTTACCGCTGATGACCGGGTGACTTCTTTCTTTAACTCCGCTATATCTTCTGTGGCTTCGGTAGGCTGAGGAGCGTTCATTGATTCCTGCTGATTATAGAACAGCTTTTTGTATTCATCTTTTCTTATGGCGGTATCCCAACCGCCTATCTCCTTATCGTTACTGTGCATATCAATTCCGGTATAGGTAAGGCTTGCGTCCTCGTAGCGTTTGAACTGGAAAATAGATTGATTCATAAGGCTGGAGTTGAAAACGCCGAGCGAACACAAAAGGTCGAAATCCTTTGTATCAAGGCCGGTCACTTTTTTGAAAAGACCGGGTTCAAGCTGGGTTATAACGTCCTTGAGGCAGGATTCACGGTAGTCGGTAAGGTACATAAATACGGGAATTCTTGAAGCAAATTTCATCAGCTTTTCCTGTACCTCCTTACGCTTTGACTTGAACTCCTTCTCGGCTTCGGTAAGCTCTTTCTTTTCTTTCGGGGTGAGCTTTTCCACGCCGTCTTTCTTCAGCTTCTTTACCGCCTCGGACTTGTTGATGATTACCTCAAGCTCCTTGTTGAGATTGCGGAAAGCCTCGATATTTTCAAGTGCGGTCATTGCCTCTGTGCTTGCCATCAGACGTTTTAATGTATCGTTATCAACGTTAACAAGAAGGGCGGACTGCCAGCGCTTTGCGAGGAGGGTTGCGGAGGTTCCGGCAAGGGTAATATCAAGAATAGCCTGTGCGTTTACCTGCTCCATAGTCGAGCCGTCATAGGCTAAGACGGGCAGGAAGTTTATAAACTCGCTGACGTTCTTTTCAGGGTTTGTGTTCTCGGAATTCAGATTGCAGGCATAGTCGGATATCTGGCGGAGCGCACGGTCAAGCGCAAAGTCGAACACATAGCATTCGTGCTTGATTATCTCGACTTCGCCCTTCTCGTTTTTTACCGTCCAGGGCGACTGCACACGGAAAGCCGACTGGAAATAGGTTTCCGGGCTTTTAAGATTGCGGAGCATAAATATGCCTGTCCACGGCTTTACGGTAACGCCTGTTGTCAGCTTGCCGCAGGTGAGGGTTATTGTCCTTGTAACGAGAGGATCGCCCATAGAATCAATAACGGGCTTTACCGCATCAAGACCTACGCCCGCTTTTATACCGGCGCAGACGTTTATCTTATAGCCCTGATTGTAATAGTTGTTCTGGCTTTGCATAAGAAGATTGTACATCGCAAAGCAGGACGCTACGCTCGGCAAAAACCATAGGGTGTGCGACAGTACGTTAAGAAGTCTTGTGTCTGAGAAGGGCATAGGCGGACGCTTGTCAACGCCAAGACTTACCGCAATTTTAAGGTCGTCTACGCTTGCAGGCAGATATGCGCCACGGATAAGATCGAGCCATTTCTGCACCTCGTTCTCGTTTACGAAGCGAGCATCCTCGCATTTTCCCTTTGCGGAAAAGAACAGATTCAGATCGAAGCCGTCAAATTCTCCCTCAGAGGCTACAGAGCGTATACTTTCGGGAATTTTATAGGTCATCATCACCATACGGGGAAGCGACAGATATGGGTTGTTTTCGCCCTTCCAGTTTTCTTTTGCGCTCTGTTCATCGGAATAAGTCCAGTTGAAAATCTGTTCTTCTATGAACTCACCGCTGTGCATTGCTCTGAACGGGGTACCGGACAGATAAAGGTAGTGTGACGAGGTTATCGGCAGGAAGGTTTCGTTTACGGCATTTCCTGCTTCTTCTTTCTGATATTTTTCTGCGTCAAAGTCTATATCTTCATCGTCGGGATCGTCAAACAGCTTCTTTGCGTTTTCTCTCCACGCTCCGAAATGGTATTCGTCAAATATGACTATATCCCAGTTGGTAGTATGGATAAACTCGTTCTTGTATTTTATACCGCCGTTTTCGTTAGTGCCGAGCAGATCCTGAAACGAGCCGAAAACTACTATCGGTCTTGTGCTGTCGGCATTGTAATATGCCTCGTCGATATTCTGCTTGTTATTATGTGCGTCCTTGTTTGAAACGTACTGCCAGCCCTCGAAATCAACGTGAGTTCTTAAGTCCTCGCTCCACGCCGACTCTACGGCAGGCTTGAAGGTGAGAATAAGAATACGCTTGAAATTCATCTTCTTGCAAAGCTCATAAGCGGCGAAGGTCTTGCCGAAACGCATTTTTGCATTCCACAGGAATTTTGGTATGCGCTCAGGCTCGGTCTTTTTAATGTTTTCAAAGTATTCGATTGTGCGGTCTACCGCTTTACTCTGTTCCGGACGCATTTTAAAGTCGGCGGTGCGGTATTCGTCCGTCCTTTCGCCTGTGCGAAGCTCACGCACGGCGGAGCGTACATCATTTACGGTACAGTTGTACCATTCGTTCTTGTCGGTGTTTTCGTTAAGACGGTGAAAGCCGTTACGTTTAAGAACGGCGTGTACGTCATGGTCGTTGAAGCACGAGCCGTCAGGACGCATTGCCGATTCCTCGCAAAGCACGGTGTAGCTTATCGCACTTGTATGGAGCTGTTCTTTTATACGCTGCTTTACATCACGGTCGGTGTAGCCTACTTTTATGTAGCCGTCGTGAGTGGTAACGCCGTTCAGCCTGTAGGCATAGATAGTCGGGTTTACCTCGGGGCGAGGGGTCACAAACTTTTCAAATACGTCAGCCATTGTTGTCACCGCCTAAATCCATCGGTCTTATCATAGACTCGATAAAGTTTATTTCTTCGTCTGTGAGATTGTACTTTTCGTAGAGTTCGGAATCTGTCCACGGTTTTGAGAAGTCTTGGAGGGGGACGAATTGGTAAACACCTCTCGGTCCGTTTTGCGTTTTCTTTTTAATACTTACTAAATATCTGAAAAATCTCGTTTGTATGTATGTTATGATATTTTCGCATTGTTCTTTAGTGAAATTGTGCTTTTGTGGGTCAAAACCGATAACAAGAAAAGTTTGAGAACAGACACTGTTTTTATCGCCTAAAAACGGCTTGCCCAATATTTGTTCATCGTACCCATTTCCACCTGCGGCGGGGATATAGACTTTATACAAATCTTTTGTTGGTGAATTTTTGGGTAATTGCGATTTGCTAATCCACCTTACTGTTCTTTCTCTATTGATATTGAGATAGTATTTTATACAGTATACAGAATCCGGTTTATCGTGGTAATCAGTCCAGTTTGAAGTAAGTAAATTACTGTCATCAAAAAAGTGTTTTGCACTAACCAAACCGGAAAAGTTTTTATTAATATCCGAAAAATAATTTCCTTCAACTGATTCGATTTTTTCTAATATAGAATATGATTTAGGGTTTCTTACAACTATTCCTGAATTTTTAGAATCAAGATAGTCAAATCTATTTAAAACATGCTGGTCTTGTGATTGGTGAAAATAATACTCGCACTTTCCGAAATAATCTCTATCCCACAAGAAATAGTTAACACCGCCTTTAATGTCAACGCCGGGAAAGCAATCCGATGCATTTTCAAAATCGTGAATGATTTTGAATTTATTAGATGCTAAAGCAGCATCGACCCAACTATCCGGTATTCCTTGAGCTGTTTTTGTCATCCAACGGCTCGGTGTAATCATACAAATATATTTTGGGCGAAGTTTTATTGCCTTTTCGATGAAAACGTTATATATAGATTTTGCATTCGCACTATTACCGCCTTCTATGCCGAATGTCATCTGATACGGCGGATTTGAAATAATAACATCGAACTTCATGCCAAAAATCTCCTCGGGGTGTAATGTATGTATCCATTCATACGCATAATATTCACGTTCTTCGCCACGGTCGTACTGCGTTTCGGACGCACCGCAGAAGATGCATCTGCCGGATTTGTCGAACGAGTGGGGGATACGCTTGAAACGGATATTTCCGTCCGAATTTTCAAAGTGTGTTACAGAAAAAGCACTGTCTGCGTACTTACTGCAATAAAGGCTTCTGCGTGAGAGCAGGCTTGTAAGCTCGGTTATCGCAATGCCGTAAAGCTGATTTTTAAAAATATGGTCTATTCGCTGCTGTCTGTCGGGGATAACGGCTTCAAGACCTTTTATAAGACGCTTTGCTATCTCACGAAGGTATACTCCCGTTTTCACGGCGGGGTCGAGAAACTTTGTATCGGGAGATGAGAAAAGCTCCTGCGGGAGCATATCGAGCATTTTGTTTACTATCTCCGGAGGTGTGAAAACCTCATCGTTTGAGAGATTGGCAAGGCAGGACAGAACATCGGGGTTGTATACCTTTTCGTAAAGTCCGCTTAAAATTCCGGTTGAAATATTATCAGCCATTTTCCCATAACCTCCTGTAGTTGCATATATATTTCCGTAAAAAAGTACCCTCGCCTTCTGTACTGTCGCTGAGGGTGAGCTGAGAAGCCTTTTCCTTATTGCCGTTTACCAGTTCGTCAAAGCTGTAATCGCTGCGCTGTATATTACTGCCGAAAACGAATGCCCACTCGGAAAAGACTATATCCTGTTCGGTATCGCTGCAGTTTTCGTCTACGCACTTAAGAGTAAGGGCGTTTCCGCAGACGATATTTCTTGACAGGATAAAGCGGACGGATTTTCTTGTATCATCGTTGCATTCTTTTTTGCAGACGGATCTGTATTGCTTGTCCCACTGCTTAAACAGCCGTTCACGGCAGGTTTCGACATTATCAGCCATTATATCGACACCGTAAAGACTGCTTACCGCAAGGAGCGAGTATTTTTCATATTCAAGAGGGCTGCGACCGTATTCAGACTTTACGACCGACAGCTTTCTTGCGAGAATTTCGGCAAGGAAATTGCCCGTTCCGCAGGCGGGTTCAAGAAAACGGCTGTCGATACGCTCGGTTTCCTGTTTTACAAGGTCGCACATTGCCTTTACTTCACGCTCGGCGGTGAAAACCTCGCCGTGTTCGGTCACACGTTGTCTGGATTTTATTTGTTGTTGCACGTTATTTTTGCTCCATAGATAAAAAGCTGAATTTAATTCAACTTTTTTCGATAATTATTTCGTTTAATGCAACTATTTTAGCATAAACTTGAATTAAATTCAAGTGATTGAATCGAAATAGTGAATTAAAGGAATGTTGATTATGAAAGAACCGTATGATTTCGGAGCAAGGTTGAAGAAATATCGCAATGAAAAAAATATCACACAGGAGAGAATTGCAAAAATTCTTGGTGTGAGTAATTCTATGATTAGCAAATATGAAAACAATACTGCCAGTCCGTCTTTAGATTCGCTCTGCACATTGTCAAAAGAATTATGTGTATCAATCGATGAATTGTGTGGCTTACAGCAATCCGGAACGGTTTCGCTTATCGGGCTTACGGACGGACAGGCTGATTGTGTTCGATTGCTTATAGACGCTTTTCACGAATACAACAATACAGTAAGAAAAAGGCTCAGCGATGAGCAGTACAGGGTACTTGGTCAGATACTGGCGGAATTTCTGAAATAAACGCAAAACACCGCCTGCACGGGAAATGTGCGGGCGGTGCTTGAAAATCGTATAAGAAAAAGCGGTCACGGGGCTGTATCTGTCCCTGTGACCGCTTGATTGTTTAATTTATGTCTGCTCACGCTTTTTGAGTATCTTCGGGAATGTAACGGCGAAAATGGTTGTACAGCAGATCGCCGAGGTCGCATCCGCTACCGATTCAGCGAGATATACACCCTCTACACCGAGAAAATTCGGCAGGATAAGGGCAAGAGGGATAAGCAGTATCACTTTACGCAAAAGGGCTATGAACAGTGAAATTTTAGCCTGACCGAGAGCAACGAACATATTCTGGCAGGTACGCTGAAGTCCGAATATGGTCATGCCTGTAAGGAAAAGGGGCATCATTCTGCCGACCGTTTTTATAAGTGCGGTATCGTCTGTGAACATTCCTGCGACAAATTCGGGGAAGGTAATCATAAACAGGTTTGTCAGGGCGAAGAAAGAGAACATAATTATCACGGAATATTTAAAGCAGAGGCGGACACGGTCTGTGTTGCCCTTGCCGTAATTGTAGCTGACTATCGGAACAAAGCCCTGCGCAAAGCCGCTCAAAGGCACGGCGGCAAACTGCATTGCGCTCTGCATTACCGTAAGGGTGCTGACGTATATATCGCCGTAGCCGCTAAGCGAGCCGTTGAGGACGAAGCCGACAAGACTTTCCGTACTTGCCATTATAAACGGGGCGATTCCAAGAGCGAACAGCGAGCCGATTATCTTTATATCGGGCTTAAGATATTTCGGCTTTATTTTCAAAGTCGCTTTGTCGGATACAAGAAAGCCGACTATTATAAAGGCGCTTACCGCCTGCGATATTACCGTTGCGAGAGCGGCGCCCGTTACACCCATACCGAACACATAGATAAAAAGCGGATCAAGGCCTATGTTGAGGATCGCACCGATTATTACGGCTATCATTGAAATTCCGGGTCTGCCCTGTGCATTTATGAACGAATTAAGTCCGGTTGCGAACATTACGAACAGCGTGCCTGTAAGGTATACCGAGAGGTAGTCTGTGGCATAGCCGATAGTAGCGTCGCTTGCGCCGATAAGGCGGAGCAGGGGCTCCATAAAGATGTAGGTTATGCCCGATGTTACTACAGTAAACAGCACGAGCAGTGAAAAGCCGTTGCCGAGTATCCTGTGCGCTCTTTCACGGTCGCCCTTGCCGAGCGCTATTGAGGCAAGCGGTGCGCCGCCACCGCCGACTATCTGTGAAAATGCCGAGATAAGAATGATTATCGAGCTTGTAACACCGATACCTGCCAGCGCATCTGTGCCGATAAGCTCTATGTGTCCGATGAAGACCCTGTCAACTATGCTGTACAGCAGGTTTATAAGCTGTGCCGCAAAGCCCGGCAGTGCCATTTTAAGTATGAGAGGCAGCATCGAGGCTGTGCCAAGCCGTTCTTCGTATTTGTTATCCATTTAAAGTATCTCCGTGTTTTCTCTTTCTATTTATAGAGTATAGCACTTAACAGAAGAAAAGTCAAAGGGGGCGGGCGGCTGTGAGCCGCACCAAATTCCGCCTTTGGAAATGTCTGAGTTATCCGCAGGGTAGCGAAACGGCGGGGCAATATGATGCTGAGGGTTTATCGGAGGCTGTGAGCTACTGTAAATTCCGCCTGAGCAATGTGCCGCACTAAATTCCGACGTTCTGACAGTTGGCGGTTGGGTGAATAAGACTTGAGAACAGAATCTCATACTTTTGTAGAATCGGCTGAAGTTTTGGGAAAAGCAGTTTGCACTATAAAAAACAAAAAGACAGCGCCGTCCGGCACTGCCTTTAATATTTATAAATTTATTGCAATTACGCCTGTTCGCTGGGAGCAAAGCCTGTTCTTTTCAGAGCCTTTGAAATTGCGAGAGCGGCAAAGTATGCGAGAACTACGCTGACTATATCCTTTATAAGATAGGGGGCGGATACGAGCAGGAAGCTGGATAACAGATCCTTGCCTGCGACGAGAGCGTACTGTACAAATCCGCAGATATGGCAAGCGGCAACGCCTAAGATGCCCATTGCTATTCTAAGCGGTACACGCAGCTTTTCGGGCATATTTCTGAATGCTATTCCGCTGATAGCAGCCATAGCGATAAAGCCGATTATAAATCCGCCCGTAGGACCTACTATTGAAGCGATTCCGCCCTTGAAGCCGCTGAATACGGGAACGCCTACTGCACCGAGCAGAACATAAACGACCGTTGAAACGGTTGCTCTTGCTGTGCAGAGATAAAAGCCGCAGAGGGCTATTGCAAAGGTCTGTAATGTAACCGGTACGCCGGAGGGCATCGGTATTGCTATCTGCGAAAGTACTGCCGTAATTGCCGCAAAGAGCGCACAAAGTACGATTGTTGTGATTTTCTGTCTGTTCATATTTTTTGTTTCCTTTCCATTTTGTCAAACGACTTTAACAGAATACCACCGACAGTTCCTCGTGTCAACTAAACCGCACAAATGGGTGACAATCGAGAACGGTCTGCGTTATAACTTAATAACCTGATTGTACAAAATAACTAAAAGTTATGTGGTAAATGTGTGAAAAATGCAAATTGATTTTTTGACGTGCAGAGGTTATAATTAGTTTAATTGAGAATGTTGTAAACTTTTAACAACACTCATAAGAACGAAACATATACAAATTGTTTGGAGGTAATTAAAATGAAGTTATTAAAGGTATTATCCGCAAGTGCGGTTGCAGCTGCAGTAGCATCTACATTAGTAGTAGCAGCAGGTGCCGAAAAGGCAGGTCTTGGTTTCCAGACAGCTAACTGGCTGTTCAGAAACAACCTTGAGCAGAGCAAGATTTATGTTTGCGACACAAACGCCGAAGAAGGTAGCGGCGAGGCTGTAGGTGATGAGTATTTTGCACGTCCCGGTTCATTTGAAGATGTAACGATCGACAAGGACGGTACATATACAGCTAAGCTGACAGGTATAGAGGGTAAGGATCTTGGTGACAATGTAGCTACAGGCTTCAATGTTCTTAAGCTCTACACAAACATCGTTGTTGAAGATCACCCTGATCTTGTTATCACACTTACAAGCATTAAGTTCTCAGGCACAGAAATGCTTTCTGCTCCCGTTTCATTCGACTATGTTGAAGGCAACGACATCGCTGACTTAGATACAACAAAGCCCGATGCAAACTGTGCTGATAATAAGGATGCAGTCGTAGCAGGCTTAGCAGGCGTTCCGATCATCAACTCATGGTCACCTGACGCAGAAATCCTTGATGACAAGGCAGGCAACTTTGCAAGTGATATTGAAGTTACATTTGATGTAACAGGCTATGATAAGGCTCCTGCTGATACAGATGCTCCTGCAGATACAGATGCTCCTGCAGATACAGATGCTCCTGCAGATACAGATGCTCCCGCTACAGAAGCTCCTGCAACAACAGGCGATTCTACAAAGCCCAACACAAACACAGGTGTTGAAGGCGTTGCAGCAGTTGCAGGTGTTGCACTCCTCGCAGCAGGTGCAGTAGTAGTTGCTAAGAAGAGAAAGTAATCTTAAAAAGATTAACGAATAACGACAGCCCTCATTCGTGAGGGCTGTTTTAATATCACGACCGAAAGAGGAAATATGAAAAAATCTATAATCAGACGTACGATAGCCGTGTTTATTGCGGCGGCTATGCTTGCAGGCTGTGCGGCGCAGGACAGCGGTGTATTATCGTCTGTCGGAAACAGCTCGGCGACCGAAAGCAATGAATCGTATGTTGAGGATACGAGCAGTGTTGATGAAAATTCCGAGGTTACTTCCGTTGACAGCTCAGTAACAGAGAGCGACACATCTTCCAATACCTCCGAACAGGAAGAAAGTAATACTTCAAAGCAGGAAAATACATCAAAGGCAGATAACACCGAGAAGCCTGCCGATACGACAAAGGTACAGGCAACTGCCGACACGAAAAACAACAGCCAGAGCAAGCCTGCTTCATCTGCAAGCAATTTCACTGTTCAGTGGAAGAAGTCGAGCAGCTGGGAAGAGGGCGGTAAGAAGTGCGGAGGTTATGAGATCGTTATAACCAATAACGGCGATACGGTGAACAGCTGGACGGCAAAGGTAACCGTCCCCGGCAACACAAAGCTGATGTCGCAGTGGAACGGAATATTCAGCATTTCGGGAAACACAATGACGGTCAAGAACGAGAGCTACAACGGAACTATAGAAAAGGGAAAGAGCGTTTCATTCGGTTTTAATTATTCGGCTGACGCTTATATCAATGAGGGTAAAGTGACTGTGAACGGAAGTACCGCAGGAACGAGTGCTGGAAATAACAGCAACAATAATAACAATAATAACAATAATAACAACAATAATACGTCAACGACCAAAAAGCCGGCGGCAACAGTTCCTCCGGCACCGAGCGACCCTAAAGGCACTACACCGGTATCACAGCACGGTCAGCTTTCGGTAAAGAACGGACAGCTTGTCGATAAGAGCGGCAAGGGTTATCAGCTCAGAGGAATGAGTACACACGGGCTTACATGGTTCCCCGAATTCGTAAACGAGAGCGCATTCAAAACGCTCCGTGACGACTGGAATACGAATGTTGTCCGTCTTGCAATGTACGTTGACGAGTGGGGCAACGGTCAGTGCTATATGGGTAACAAGAGCGGAAGCCTTGAACTGCTTGAAAAGGGTGTTGACATCTGCATCAAGCTGGATATGTATGTTATCATCGACTGGCACGTTCTTAATCCCGGAGACCCGTCCAAGTATACAAACGAGGCAAAATCCTTCTTTGAAACGGTGTCAAAGAGATATGCAAAATATCCGAATGTAATTTACGAGATATGCAACGAGCCGAACGGCGGTGCATCGTGGAGCGGCAATATCAAGCCGTATGCGGAAAAGATAATACCCGTTATCCGCAAGAATGCGCCGAACTCGGTAATTATAGTAGGTACGCCGACATGGAGTCAGGAAATCGACAAGCCGCTTTCAGACCCGCTGAACTACAAGAATGTAATGTATGCGTTCCACTTCTATGCGGCAACTCACGCAGGACTTCGTTCAAATGTAGAAAACTGCGTGGCGCAGGGACTGCCTGTATTCGTGTCGGAATTCGGTACTTGTGACGCATCGGGCGGAGGTGCGAATGACTTCAACGAAACGCAGAAGTGGCTTAGCTATTTTGACAAGCAAGGCATAAGCTACTGTAACTGGAGTATCTGCAACAAGGATGAAACCTGCTCGGTACTGCGACCGGGAACATCGGCAAACGGTAACTGGAGCGAGAGCGATCTCACCGAAAACGGCAAGTGGATGCGTAACTGGTTCCGCAAGCACTAATGTGCCCGTGGGGCACGGCAAATTCCGACCTTTTGAAATGAAGGTGGTTGGCGTGACTTTGTGGGACGGTCGGGAGTTAATAAAAACAAGGAGATAATATGCTGAACGATATTAAATGGTTGTTTTTCGATGTCGGTTCAACACTTGTTGACGAAACCGAGTGTTATAACCATCGCATACGAGATGCTATTGCGGGAACAGATATTACCTTTGAGGAGTTTAACGAAAAACGTTTGTATTTTTCAAAGCAAAATCTGAAAGGCGATATTGAAGCACTGAGATATTTCGGACTTGCAAAAACTCCTTGGCATCATGAAGATGAAAAGCCCTATAAAGATTCCGAAAACGTACTCAAAATCCTATGTGAAAAAGGATACCGTATAGGTGTAATTGCTAACCAGTCGGCAGGCACTGAAAAACGACTTGAAAGCTGCGGCTTGATGAAATATATACAGCTTGTTGTAGCTTCTGCCGAAGAAGGAGTTGCCAAACCTGATAAAAGAATATTCGATATAGCACTAAAGCGAGCAGGATGCAGTCCGTCCGAAGCGGTAATGATCGGTGACAGAGTGGATAATGATATAATTTCCGCTAAAGAAATGGGAATGATGACGATATGGGTGAGGCAAGGCTTCGGCAAATATTGGACGATTTCTGACGAGAGCGAAAAGGCTGATTTTGCTGTGGATAGCTTGTCGGAGCTTTTGGACATTTTTTGATAAGGCTTAGGCGGAAATATTGCAAAAGTCTTAAGCACTATGAATGAAAGAAAGGTTGTGTACTATGTTTAGCAAATTAAAACATCGGCTTGACAGGAAAAGCAAAAGGGTGGTTGCGCTGTTGGCAACGGCGATACTGCTCTGTGGGTTTACGGGGTGCGAAAGAAGTACTATTCCTGATGGTTCTGAGATATCGTACAGCAAAACGGGTTTTGACATTGAACGGATACGAAAAAATGTAATTGTTGACGGACAAGCGATCGAGATACCCATAAAGCTGAAAGAACTGCCTAAGGATTGGACATATGAAACTTCTGCTAATCGATTTGCGGAGGATAGATGTCACGTTGAAGTCAAGGACAAAAATGGCGATTTGCTTTTTAGCTGCGGAGCGGAAAACTACAAAGAGTCCAAAAAGGGTGACAGTAGGATTTTTGATGCTCCTTTTGAGAATGACAAATGTTCGGTTGACGGCATAACTCCATTTAAAACAACTAGAGAAGAAATCGTCGAAAGGTATGGTGAAGCAACAAGTATAAAAAATTTTAACAGTAAAAAATATGAAGGCTGGCAGGAATATAGATATGGTTCTCTCGAGGGAAAAACCTCGAATGATTGGCACGGTAAATGTCTTATTGTTACGTTTAGCGAGAAAGGCATTGTTGATTGGGTTACCATTGTTTATACAGACTGAAAATGACGCCTAAGAAAAGTATATAAACGACTGGGCAAGCCTTGAACGTTCTGCAATGCCGGCAGGCAGAGCCGAGGGCAAATCAGAATTATTATCTGAGTTGATAAAGCAGGGTGTAATAACCGAAGAGCAGGCAAATAACTACAGAGACCGAAAAAACAAACTCCGTTCAGACTTATAAATGCAGAAACAGAATTTAAAACAACCATTATAAAAATCCGTGTCAGGCGACACGGATTTTTTCTGTTATAGCTGTTTTAATATGTGCAAGACCGTTTGAGATAAGGCACTGTCCGGGGTAATATAGGGCAAGGCAGAAATTCGAGAACGGGAAATCTATTTTTGAGAAGTACGCCATCAGGAGCATTATATCGGATATAAGGAACAGCACACTGCCGAGCGCAAGTATAAGGTTGAATCTGTTCTTTATGCGGATAAAGTTCATTATTGCTTTGCCTGTCATAATGCAGATTATAACAGCGTATGAAATGCCGATGATTTTCATAAGCGACGAGCCGAAGTCAAGAAGCGGTGAGAACATCATAAACAGCACTATGGGGATAAATATTATAATTGCGGGGATAAAGTCGGTCGGACGGGGCTTTTGCATCAGCGAATATGCTATGTAGTAGCAGATATGACCTAAGGCGAAAATCGCCGCTCCTGCGATGAAATTTAAGTTTATCGCTATATCTGCGCTCATTGCGAAGAATACGCCGACGGTCAGTATTACTGACGGCAGTTTCTTATCAGGGAAGTATTTCAGGGCGTATATCAGGTTTACTGCGGCGGCAAGCATAAAGAAAACGCTTGCGGTTATTTTTATCGGGTAGAGATGAGTAATTATCAGAGCTGTATCGCAAGCAAGCGATAAGCCGAGAAAAATAATGTTGAGCGGTAAAACGAGTTTTTTCATATATTTGTTTCCTCAGTCTGATTATTCAGTTCGATATTGATTTTTCTCGTGTATCGGGATAGCGGATATTCTCCGTCGTGGGATTCTCCGAAAAAGTAAGCGGACATATTTCCCGCCTGCGTAACTCTTGTAACTCCTGCACAGAGCAACAGGTCGGTAAGTTCTGCTCTGTCAGCCTTGTCGCAGATAAGCCCTGCGGTCTGCAAAAAGCCTTTTGCATTTCTCAGTGTACGCATTATGTTCTTTCTCGGAAGCCTTTTTACAAGCACATTGCACATCATAGGCGACAGTTCAAGTTCAAAGTCGTCTTTTATGATAAGGCTGCAATTCTTACCGTAAAATACGTCGGGAGAAATTTGCCGTATTCCGATTGCCTGTTCAAGACGGGCGGAGTAGCTTATGAGCGTATCTCTCGCCCGTGTGCCTATTGAGGTATTCCTGTGTTTTCCGACTGCCGCTTCAAGATACGGAAGGAACATTTCGCAGAATCGAGTAAGTTCGGTTTTATCATCGGTGTCGATAAACACGGTCTGGCAGGAACTGCAGAGCAGTTGCTTTGTAGAGGCTATATGCTCGGCAAGAGCCGAAAATTCATCTGTATGATTTGCGTAATCGGAAATGTAGCATAAGCCGAGCTTGTGTCCCCATTCAATCAGCTTAACTCCCGGCGGAGCAAGTGAACGCACTGCTTTTACGGCTTCAGTACCGCCCCATACCACTATGCCGTCGGCAAAGCCTGCAAGCGTCTGGATGGTACGCACATCGCTTGACGGGGTATCAAAGACATATATGTAGCGTGACAGCAAAGGCTCATATTTGCAAAGCCGCTTTATTATGCGGATCGACAAGCCCTTATCGGCGGACGGAAGCTTCAGTATATTGATATTGCCTGCAAGAAGTCCTTCTGCAACGCTCATCACGGGTAAGCCGTCGGCATTTCCTGCAGCTATGTGGAACAGAACGCCGAGAGGTTTTGTCTGAATTTTTATTTTCGGAGTGATGCCGTTCGGAGAACCGATAAAGCCGTCTGAATCTCCAAGCTCGGTTTTCAGCCTGTATTCAAGATTTTCACGGCTGAGGCAGGCGAGTATAAGCTGTTTATAGTAACTTACATTTTCAACGTCAAGCGCTGAGAGCATATCGTCAAAAGCACCGTTTTCTATATCCGTGCTGATTTTTTCGGCGGCAAGCATGACCTGCTTAGCAGAAAGCCGACAGTTTCCGAGAGTGTCGCATATCCTGTCTTCAAAACGGGCTAACAGCTTGTCGCACATATCGTTTTCGTATATTTCGCCATCAAAGAAAATCATACGTTCACACCCTTTATTATCTCTTCTGCGCCTGCCGCACAGGTCTTTATATCCTCCGGCGCAACTCTGCCGACAATTTCAAGAAACGGCGTTTTCAGTCCGCAGGAACATTCGCTTCCGTTATGAAGTATGCCGAGGTCATCTGTCATTACTGAAAGCACCGGGGTCGCTTTAACCATAGGAGTTATCAGGTTTACAAGTCCTGTCTTGCCGTTTTCAAGCGGTTTTAACGTATCGACATCTCTGATTATAACTCTGCTGTAAGCGGGAACGTGGAAGTGATGTTCCTTGCAGTCGCAGTATAAAATCGGATGCTCTACCGCTCCGAAAAATTCGATAATATCGTTTCCCTTTATGCCGAGTACCTTTTCGGCAAGGCTGTAAAAGGAATTTTTGTCGGCTTGCTCAGCATAGAACTGTTTCCAGCCGCCGCCGAGCATTATGCGTGAGCCTTTCGGCATTTTAAGATAAATTTTACGCTCGTCCATTATTCTCAGCAGAAAATAAGTATAAGCCGGAAATCCCATGAATCTTGTCGGAAAACGTGAACGTGAATGCCTGACAATAAGATCTATAATCCTGTCAAAGTCGGGGGAATAGCCGCCTTTTTTATATGTCAGGATATAATTGCGGCTCAGTGCAGGAGTGAAGAATGTTGCACCGAAAGCCGTCTTTGTTACGGCGGTCTTGTTTCCTCTGTGGTGCTTGTAACCCATAATGATATAGTGGCACGGAACAGGAGAAAACAGATTTCTCAGCTTTGATACACGCATAACCATTTTAAGTCCGCAGAGAAGTCCGCCCGCGTCAAAGGCTATCGTGCTTTTCCTGCCGCTTGTGCCGGAGGAAGTCGCTTTTATAAGCGGAATACAGCCTTTATTGAAAATCTGCTTTTTCTTGAACAGCAATGTGGGTATCACGGGAAGTCCGGACGCATCCGAGGGAGAGGATATACCGAGATTTTCGCATATTCTGCGGTAGTCGTCACAATGGGAAACGCAGTAGGAGAAATTTTCTTTTACGGCTTTGGTGAACAATTCGTCGGAACTATCGGAATACGGGTCTTTTACCCAAAAGAGCAATCGTCTGTATTTCATCGGTCTTCCTCCGCTGTTTAAATACTTAATATAGTAAAATGATAACATAAATAGCACGGCGTGTCAATAAACGGTAAAACAAATGCGTTTTACTTAATTACCGTGTAACCTGTTACATTGCCTTGCTGATAATTTCGTGTGAAAACGGCGTAAAATTATCGGAAATCTGTAGACAATGACGATTATTTGTGATACAATAATAATAACACCTGTCGCAGAGGTTTTTTGTTTTGCGAATGCAAGTAAACGATTACTCGAAACGTAAGCGGTACATAACAAAAAAATGCGGCGGTATTATGACAGATTTATAAAGCAGAGAATAAACTGCACAGAAAGGAATTTTTGCTATGAAGAACATACCCGATGTAAAGCTCGGAATTGCGGCTGTAAGCCGTGACTGTTTCCCCATGAGCCTTTCAGCTTCAAGATGTGAGGCTGTTGTAAAGGCATGTAAGGAGATCGGTGTTGACGTATTTAAATGTCCCACCACTATTGAAAGCGAAACACATATGATGCAGGCTCTTGAGGAGCTTAAGGGCGCAGGCTGCAACGCACTGGTTGTATACCTCGGAAACTTCGGCCCCGAGTCGGCTGAAACACTGCTTGCAAAGTATTTTGACGGTCCTGTAATGTTCGTTGCTGCGGCAGAGGAAACGCAGGATAACTTAGTAGGCGGCAGAGGTGACGCTTACTGTGGCGTACTGAATGCAAGCTACAACTTAGCACTCAGAAACATCAAGGCATACATACCCGAATACCCTGTAGGAACAGCTACAGAGGTTGCAGATATGATAAAGGAATTTATCCCTGTTGCAAGAGCAGTTATCGGTCTTAACAACTTAAAGGTTATCTCATTCGGTCCTCGTCCTCAGGACTTCCTCGCTTGTAACGCTCCTATAAAGCAGCTTTACAACCTTGGTATTGAGATTGAAGAGAACTCGGAGCTTGACCTTTATGCCGCATTCAACGAGCATAAGAATGACGCAAGAATCCCCGAAGTTGTTGCAGATATGGAAAAGGAGCTTGGTGACGGCAACAAGATGCCCGGTATCCTGCCCAGACTTGCACAGCTTGAGATTACGCTTCTTGACTGGATGGAAGCGCACAAGGGAAGCAGAAAGTACGTTGTATTTGCCAACAAGTGCTGGCCTTCATTCCAGACACAGTTCGGCTGTGTTCCCTGCTATGTAAACTCAAGACTTACAGCAAGAGGAATCCCCGTAGCGTGCGAGGTTGATATTTACGGTGCAATCAGCGAATATATCGGTGCTTGCATTTCAGAAGACGCAGTTACACTGCTCGACATCAACAACTCTGTTCCTGCAGATATGTATGTTGAGTCTATCAAGGACAAGTACAACTACACACTCAAGGATACATTCATGGGCTTCCACTGCGGTAACACAGCTTCGTGCAAGCTGACAAGCAAGACTATGAAGTATCAGCTTATCATGCACAGAGGTCTTGAGCCTGATAAGGAGCCTGATATCACAAGAGGTACACTTGAGGGCGACATCGTTCCCGGCGATATCACATTCTTCCGTTTACAGAGCACGGCTGACGCTAAGCTGAGAGCTTATGTTGCCCAGGGTGAAGTTCTCCCTGTTGCTACACGTTCATTCGGCGCTATCGGTGTATTTGCTATCCCCGAAATGGGAAGATTCTACCGCAACGTTCTTATCAAGAAGAACTATCCTCACCACGGTGCAGTTGCATTCGGTCACTACGGCAAGGCTATCTTCGATACACTGAAGTACCTCGGTGTTGAGGATCTTGAATTCAACCGTCCCGCAGGTATGCTGTATGACGGTGAGAATCCTTACGCTAAGTATTGATTTATCGGACGGCAATACGAAAGTAGATAAAGTTGATATAGTATAGTAAAATCCCTGAGAGCTGAGGCTCTCAGGGATTTCTTTTTGGACTGTAAATTTTCAAAGTAAGTTCCACTTAAATTTCCGATGTGAAACTTTCTTTAGAAATTTGCGAATTTTTGAAAATTTATCGCAATTACTTGAATTTGTGGTGCAAAAGTGGTATACTAATAATACTTTCCTTATTGGACGAGCACAATTTGATGCACATTAGCATATATTTAATTGTGCTTTGAATATTATGCTAAGAGGACTTGAGTATGTGTGTATATATTGGTATTGAAGATTTAGTTGCTAATGCTTTTATTGAACTGGTTGAAAAGTCTCAAAAAAAAGAAGTATTGTTCAGTCAAATAAGCAATTATGGCGCGACCGTAGTAAAAATACTTTCTGCCGAAGGAAAAAAGGCTGTTCTTGTTTTGTCAGAAGAAAAGACTAATGTATTTTTACATGATTATTCTGAATATTTTGAGTTGTTTGATTCAAATGAAGGTGAAGGCTTTCGATTAAAACAAGGCGTTACTGTAGATCAACTTTGGGAAAATTTCCGTGGATATCTATCTCTTGATGTAATGATGGCTTTCATGGATGCCGCATCTATAAAAGAATTGGGTGTGGAGCCTATTGCGAAAGTACAGAGTGTTTTATGAAAAGGTTCAAAGACCCAATATATGGGTATATAGAGATTGACGAATTTGTAGCTAAAAATATTATAGATACCGCTGAATTTCAAAGATTACGCCAAGTCATTCAAACCAGTTATTCGCCATTATATGCCTCTGCTGTTCATAATAGATTTGTACATTCTTTAGGAGTATACCACTTGGGCAAAATAGTAACTTCAATTATCAAAAAGCCCAATGAGATGCTCGATTCCTCACTTGATTTTGAGCGATACAAAACAATATTTGAATATGCTTGCATACTACATGATGTTGGACATGCTCCTTTCTCACATACAGGTGAGTATTTCTATTTAGATGATGGTTCGTCCAGAAATGAACTCCATAAAGAAATTTTAAACCTAACTTCTGATTATTCATTGAAAGATGAAATAGAAAAGCGCAAGTATAGTGCAGCTCCACATGAATTGATGAGTGTAATTGTGGCATTAAAGATATTTGATTCATTGTTTGAGAACAATGAGGAGCGTAGCTTTTTTGCAAGGTGTATATTAGGCTATAGTTATTTTAATGACATTAGCCTTGATAAAAGCTTTTTGAATTGCATGATATCAATGCTCAATTCTTCGCTGATTGACGTTGACAAGCTTGACTATTTAATTCGCGATGCATACATAACAGGATTTGATACGGTTGCTATTGATTACGAACGCCTTTTAAAAAGTATAAAAATTATCAGTAAAGATGATGAATGTAAGCTTGTTTTTTCTAAATCTGCGGTAAGCATAATAGAAAATGTTGTGTTTGCACATGATGCTGAAAGAAAATGGATTCAAAATCACCCTGTTGTTCAGTATGAAGCATTTATTTTAAAACATGCTATGGAAAAACTCAATAACGATTATTCGCTTTTTTGCTACGAAGCTCTTTCTAAATCAGGAAAACATTTGAATGACAACTTTAAGATTTCGTTGTTATGTGATGGTGATGTTATTTTTTTAATGAAAAATTGTTTTGATGACAATCTGATTGAAGAATATTTCGATCGAAACAAAAGACGTCATCCGTTATGGAAATCAGAATCGGAATATAAAGCTATTTTCAAACCTTTCTCAAGAGACAATTTCGAAGAACTTGAAAACGAATTCGAGGAATTAGCTAAATATCTGAACTTTATTAATATGTCATCCGTAATAAATCAACAGGCGCTTTTGGCATCAAAAGAGGATATTGCTAAATCCGAAACAGAACTTAAAGATAAAAACATTAAGGATCGAACATTAATTAAAAGAATAGAGAAACAAATAGAACAAAAAAAGAAACACCTTAAATGGCTATCGTGCTTTAAAGATTTTTCCGAAAAGCAAAAAATTGATTTCGATTTTGTAATTATAAAAGCCGACCAATTTAATAGCGGATTTGGTAAAGTGGCATTCGATGAATTGGAAATTTATTTCCCTGAATTATCTACTACCTTAAAATTTAAAGAAGTAGCGAATGCGCTGTCTTCGAAAAAAAGCGCACGAGATAAATTCTATTATATCTTTTGTAGAAGAAAAACAGATGAGCCCCTTGATGTAAAAAATCTCGCATATAGTTTAAACCGTTTAGCTATTGATGGTTGCTACTGATTTCATTCATTTTATATTAAAGCCTTATTGGTATAAGAAAACCAATGAGGTTTTAATTTTTTTGGCTCTTTGTCAATAGCTGGGACGCGAAAAAATAGTCAGTATTTTCTATGATTTATGCGTCTGTACGAAAGCGCGTTCAGGATAGAGGGTGTCACGCTATTCAATTCTTTCTACCGTGCCGTTATGATATATTCAGTCATCATCGAAAACAAAAGCGGTGGCTGTACTATCGAGTATGGTAGCAGTTAAGGACGCTCGACATTTTCAATATCAACAAGGAACTGCACCGAAATATCTGTAAGCTTCGAAACTTTTTTACAATTATATTCATTTCGTTTACGCGGCTCGGCCATTTTTGCTCATATTTCTATAATTATTCTAATTTATTTAGCTATATTTTCAATAGGATCATATATTTTTAAGGAAAATCGGGCGGCGAATATAAGTTGCAAATTAACAAGAAAACTTCGCCGTCAATGCAACTTACGCATATTGCCAATATTGAGAAAGGCGAAATGTCAGCGGCAACCTGCCGCACGGCGAATTGTCAGCGGCGACCCGCCGCACTTGCAAAAACGGGGGATTTGTGGTACAATAAAACTACTTATTGACTAAAGTTTCGCTGTGCGGGGGAGCATGGCGGTTGAAAGGATAAAGCTGATGGCAAAGAAAAATTATGACGACAACAGTCTTAAACAGCTGAAAGGACCCGATCAGGTACGACTGCGTCCCGGTGTTATATTCGGCTCGGACGGGCTTGACGGCTGTTGTCACTCCGTGTTTGAGATACTTTCAAACTCGATAGACGAGGCGAGAGAGGGCTTCGGAAAGAAGATAATAGTTACACGCTTCATTGATAAAAGCATTGAAGTGCAGGACTACGGCAGAGGTATACCGATAGACTTCAATAAAAACGAGGAAAAGTACAACTGGGAGCTTGCCTTCTGCACACTGTACGCAGGCGGTAAGTACGATAACAACAGCGGAGATAACTACTCATATTCGCTCGGCCTTAACGGTCTGGGTCTTTGCTCGACACAGTTTGCGGCTGAGTATATGGAGGTCGAGAGCAATAACGGAACGTGGATATACGACCTGAGATTCGAAAAGGGCTATAACGTTGAAAAGGAAGAAAGAGGCTTCCGCCGTCACCAGTCGGACGGAACAACGGGTACTAAAATCAAGTGGAAGCCCGACCTTGATGTATTTACGGATATTGACGTACCGTTTGAATATTTTGACGATGTTCTGCGCAGACAGGCGGTAGTAAATGACGGGCTGACCTTTGTGCTGAGAAACGAAGTGCGTGACGAGGAAACAGGGGAAACACGCTTTGAAGAGCATATCTACTGCTATGAAAACGGTATCAGCGATTATCTGAAAGAAATCGTAGGCGATACAGCACTTACTACCGAGCAGGTATGGAGCGCACAGCGTACAGGTAAGGACAGAGAGGACAAGCCGGAATACAAGGTAAAGATGAAGGTCGCTTTTGTATTTTCAAACAAAGTTCAGCTTATACAGCACTATCACAATTCAAGCTGGCTTGAGCACGGCGGAAGTCCCGACAAGGCTATGCAGGCGGCATTTACAAATCAGATAGACGGCTGGCTGAAAGCCAACAGCAAGTACAACAAGACCGAGGGCAAGATAAAATTTACCGATATTGCCGACTGCCTTGTGTTCATATCTTCTAACTTCTCAACGCAGACAAGCTATGAGAACCAGACGAAAAAGAGCATAACCAATAAATTTATACAGGAGGCTATGACCGACTGGCTGAAGCATCAGCTTGAAGTGTACTTCCTTGAAAATCCGGACGAAGCGGTCAAGATATGCGAGCAGGTGCTGATAAACAAGCGTGCCCGTGAAAATGCCGCAAAGGCAAGGGATACAATAAAAAAACAGCTTTCGGGCAAGATAGACCTTGCGAACAGGATACCGAAGTTCGTTGACTGCAGGAGTAAGGACACGGCAAGACGAGAGCTTTATATAGTGGAGGGTGACTCGGCTTTAGGCGCTGTAAAGCAGGCGAGGGACGCAGACTATCAGGCGGTAATGCCTGTAAGAGGTAAGACGCTCAACTGCCTTAAGGCAAGCTATGACAAGATATTCAAGAGTGAGATTATCACAAACCTTATGAAGATACTCGGCTGCGGTGTTGAGGTAAAGGCAAAGGCAAATAAAGACCTTTCGACCTTTGATCTAAATAATCTCAGGTGGGAAAAGATAATAATCTGTACCGATGCGGACTATGACGGATATCAGATAAGAACGCTTATTCTTACTATGCTGTACAGACTTGTTCCGACCGTAATAGAAAAGGGCTTTGTGTATATCGCTGAGTCGCCGCTTTATGAGATAAACAGCAAGGATATGACCTACTTTGCCTATACAGAAGCAGAAAAGCAGAGGATACTTGCCGATATAGGCGAGCAGAAGTATAAGATACAGCGTTCAAAGGGTCTTGGTGAGAACGAACCGGAAATGATGTCGCTTACCACTATGAACCCCGAAACAAGACGGCTTATAAGAGTAATGCCGGAGGACGCACAGAAAACGCAGGAGATATTCGAGCTGCTGCTCGGCGATAACCTTGACGGAAGAAAGGACTATATCCGTGACTACGGCTATAAGTACCTTGACGATATAGACGTATCTTGAGCGGAGGATATATGGAAATTAACAGGATAGAGGTAATATCTGCCGTAGTGTCGGAGATGATAGCGACACTGCCCGAGGAAAGACGGCAGAAGGCGTACATTCATCTTTTCGGTACGGCGCAGACGGCAGGGCTTATCGCACTGCGCAGAGGTGTGAACGCAGAGCTTGCGCAGATAAGCGGACTGCTCCACGACTACCGTAAATATCTGACGGGCGTTGACGAAAAGCACGCAGAAGAAAGCGCTGACGCTGTAATGCCGATACTGGCAAAGACGGGGCTTTTCAGCGTGTGCGAGATAGGCAATATCACAAGAGCGATAGCGAACCACAGCGACAAGGAAAATGTCGGGCTTCCGCTTGATGAGGTACTGAAAGACGCAGATATTCTGCAGCACGTTTTACAGAATACAACGCTCCCCATAAGAGATAAATACGAGAAACGCTTTGAAAAGCTGAAAAAAGAGTTTTCGCTCTGAGCAGGGTATAAAGCTAAAAAGAGGTATAGATTTTGAGAAAAGGAAAGAACGAAAAGGGCGAGAAGAAGGTCGCTCCGAATAAAAACGCTTATATAGAGGGCGCAGGCATTGTCGAAAATCAGCCGATAACCGATACGCTGACCGAAAACTATATGCCGTATGCAATGAGCGTTATAGTTTCCCGTGCGCTCCCCGAAATTGACGGTTTCAAGCCGTCGCACAGAAAACTGCTGTATACGATGTACAAGATGGGTCTGCTTACGGGGGCAAGAACGAAGTCGGCGAACATTGTCGGACAGACAATGAAATTAAATCCGCACGGCGATATGGCAATATACGAAACGATGGTAAGACTTGCAAGGGGCAACGAGGCGCTTCTGCACCCGTATGTTGACAGCAAGGGTAACTTCGGCAAGGCATATTCGAGAGATATGTCGTTTGCGGCGTCACGATATACGGAGGCCAAGCTTGACCCTATCTGCGCAGAAATATTTGCGGATATTGACCGTGATATAGTTGACTTTGTGCCGAACTACGATAACTCAATGACGGAGCCTGTACTGCTCCCCACAAGATTCCCGGCGGTACTGGTAAACAATAACGTTGGTATCGCTGTATCTATGGCGAGCAATATCTGCTCCTTCAATCTGTCGGAGGTGTGTGAAACAGCCGCCGCACTTATGAAAAATCCCGAACACGATATTGTATCCACGCTTAAAGGACCGGATTTCCCCGGCGGAGGCTTCATATTACAGGACGAGAACGAGCTTCGCCGTATATATGCCACCGGACGTGGAAGCGTAAAGGTACGCAGTAAGTATATCTATGACAAAGCGGCAAACTGTATCGAAGTGACCGAGATTCCGCCTACAACAACTATCGAGGCTATAATAGACAAGATAGTTGAGCAGGTAAAGCTTGGCAAGCTGAAAGAAATCTCGGACGTTCGTGATGAGTCGGACTTATCGGGTCTTAAGATAACTATTGACTTAAAGCGTGGGCAGGACAGCGAGGCGGTAATGAAAAAGCTGTTCAGAATAACTCCTTTACAGGACGTTTTCTCCTGCAACTTCAACATTCTTGTAGGCGGTATGCCGAAGGTCATGGGTGTTGCCGAGATACTTGAGCAGTGGACGGATTTCAGAATTACCTGCGTAAAGAGAAAGACAAAGTTTGAGCTTGCAAGGAAGAAAGAAAAGCTTCATCTGCTGACAGGTCTTAAGAAGATACTGCTTGATATAGACAAGGCTATAAAGATAATCCGTGAAACAGAGGATGACGCAGAGGTCGTACCGAACCTTATGATAGGCTTCGGCATAGACGAAACACAGGCTGAATATGTTGCGGATATAAAACTGAGAAATATAAACAAGGGTTATATCTTGAAGCGCATTGAGGAAATAGACAGCCTTAAGGAAGAGATAGCCGATATGGAGGATATTCTTTCTTCGGAACGCAGAGTAAAGCAGATAATCATATCGGAGCTTGGTGATATAGCGAAGAAATACGGCAAGCCCAGAAAGACAATGTTTATCTACGGCACTGAGAACGAGGAGAACGAGGCGGAGGAGGAGATACCCGATTATCCCGTTAATCTGTTCTTCACCCGTGAGGGATATTTCAAGAAAATCACTCCTCAGTCGCTGAGAATGAGCGGCGAACAGAAGCTCAAGGAAAACGATGAGATAATCGAAACCTATGATGGCAGTAACCGTGCGGAGCTTTTATTCTTCACCGATAAATTCCAGGTATATAAGGCGAGAGCCTGCGACTTTGAGGACGGAAAGGCAAGCGTGATGGGCGACTATCTGCCCGTAAAGCTGGAGCTTGACCCGGACGAGAGGATAATAAAGATGATAGCCGCAGAGGACTACAGCGGAACGCTTGTAATGTTCTTTGAAAACGGTAAATGTGCAAAAGTGCCTATGGCTTCGTTTGAAACGAAGACAAGACGTAAAAAGCTGGCGAACGCATATAATGACGGCTCGCCGCTCGTATCTATGACGCTTATTGACGGCGACTGCGAGTTTATGCTATGCTCGGACGCAGGCAAGGTCATGATTTTCAACACAGTGCTTATCCTGCCCAAAGCGGCAAGGGATACGCAGGGCGTGCAGGTAATGAGGCTTACCAGAGCAAAGCTCAGATCTGCGGTCAAATACAAGGACGGTATGATAAAGGATGCAGACAGCTACAGGACAAAGACCGTGCCTGTTGCAGGTACGCTGTACGACGAGGACACCGACCAGCTGAAATTTGTGTAAATCCGTAAGCGGCGGTCGGTGTAAAATATTCTTTAAACCTTGAAATTCACCCGCCACTGTGCTATACTTAAATTGCGTCTTTACAATGACGTGAGAGGTTATAATTCAGGCGGTCAGCCACAGTAAAAAGAGGTAGAAAAAATGCTCAGCGATATTGAAATTGCCCAGAACGCAAAAATGCTAAAAATAAAGGATATAGCAAAGGAACTCGGAATTGACGAGGAGGAGCTTATACCCTACGGTCACTACAAGGCGAAGATCTCACAGGAATGTATAGACCGTCTTGAAAGCAAAGAGGACGGCAAGCTGATACTTGTTACGGCTATAAACCCCACTCCTGCAGGAGAGGGCAAGACGACTACTTCCGTAGGTCTTGCGGAGGGTATGTACAAGATAGGCAAAAAGGCTGTACTTGCACTGCGCGAGCCTTCACTGGGTCCCGTCTTTGGTATAAAGGGCGGTGCGGCAGGCGGAGGATATGCACAGGTAGTGCCTATGGAGGATATAAATCTTCACTTCACGGGGGATATGCACGCAATCACTTCCGCAAACAATCTGCTTTGCGCACTTATAGATAACCACATTCAGCAGGGAAACGTACTCGGAATAGACCCCAGACGCATACAGATAAAGCGTTGTCTTGATATGAACGACAGAGCGCTGAGAAACTGCATAATCGGTCTTGGCGGCAAGGTGAACGGCGTTCCGAGAGAGGATCACTTCCAGATAACCGTTGCAAGCGAGATAATGGCGATACTGTGTCTTGCGGACGATCTTGTTGATCTTAAGGCAAGGCTCAGCAGAATTCTTGTTGCGTATACTTATGACGGAAAGCCCGTATTCGCTTCTGATGTTGAGGCGGTAGGCGCAATGACAGCACTCTTAAAGGACGCTATCAATCCGAATCTTGTGCAGACGCTTGAAAATACTCCCGCTATCATTCACGGCGGCCCATTTGCAAACATTGCTCACGGCTGTAACAGCGTAAGAGCAACTAAGCTTGCGTTAAAGCTTGGCGACTATGCCATAACCGAGGCAGGCTTCGGCAGTGATCTCGGTGCGGAGAAGTTCTTTGACATAAAGTGCCGTTACGCAGGACTTAAGCCCTCGTGTACGGTTATAGTAGCTACTATCCGTGCTTTGAAATACAACGGCGGTGTTCCGAAAACCGAGCTTACGGCTGAAAACACAGAGGCTCTCAGAAAGGGCATCGTAAACCTCGGTGCACATATAGAAAATATGCGTAAATACGGCGTGCCTGCAGTTGTTGCGATAAACCACTTCTATACCGATACAGAGGCTGAAATAGCTATTGTCCGTGAATACTGCGAGAAGATGGGCGCAAAGGTTGCGTTCTCCGATGTATTCTTAAAGGGCGGAGAAGGCGGTATCGAGCTTGCAAACGCTGTTATAGATACAATAAACGAAAACGAGGGCAAGACTAATTTTGCTCCTATATATGACGAGAAGCTGTCCATAAAGGAAAAGCTGAATATAATCGTAAGGGAAATCTACCGTGCGGACGGCGTAAGCTATACAACGGGTGCGGAAAAGGCAATAAAGGAAATTGAAGCTATCGGCTTTGACAAGCTGCCTGTATGCGTTGCAAAGACGCAGTATTCCTTATCGGATGACCCGACAAAGCTCGGTTGCCCGAAGGACTTTACGATAACCGTCCGTGATGTAAAGCTGTCGGCAGGTGCAGGCTTTGTTGTCGCACTTACTGGCGACATTATGACAATGCCCGGACTGCCTAAGGTTCCTGCCGCAAACAAGATAGATGTAAGCGCAGACGGCGAGATAAGCGGTCTGTTCTGATGGAACGGTTTATTTCAGATTCGCCCGAAGAAACGGTTGAAATCGGCAAAAAGATAGCCTCTTATCTGAAAGCCGGCGACTGTGTGCTTTATACCGGTGAAATGGGCGCAGGAAAAACGCACTTAACAAAGGGTATAGCGGAATATTTCGGCAGTACGGACGATGTTACAAGCCCTACCTTCGCTCTTGTGAACGAATATGAGGGCGATGTGCCGATATTCCACTTTGACCTTTTCAGAATAAACACGCTCGACGATCTGTACGCTATCGGATTTTTCGACTACCTCGACCGAGGCGGAATAATGTGTATAGAGTGGAGCGAGAACATACCTGAGCTTGCCTCGTATCTTGACGGCAGGTGCGGTGTGAATATCACTAAAACAGGGGATAATTCAAGAGTAATTGAATATATTCCGCAGGAGGAACTATGCTGATACTCGGTATCGACACTGCCGCCGCTCCTTGCTGTGCCGCCGTGTACGATACGGAAAAGGGGCAGATACTCGGCAGTACGGTGATAAACAACAAGCTGACGCACAGCGTGACGCTTATGCCTGTCGTAAGGGATCTTGTCAGAAATGCGGAGCTTTCTATGGAGGATATAGGACTTTTCGCAGTGGCGAACGGTCCGGGTTCTTTCACGGGACTTCGTATAGGCATATCGGCGGTAAAAGGTCTTGCTTTTGCATTGTCGAAGCCTTGTGCGGCAGTTTCGACGCTTGAAGCTATGGCGTATAATGTTACAGCTTATGACTGCGTTGTCTGCGCCGCAATGGACGCAAGGTGCAATCAGGTTTATGTTGCACTGTTTCGCATTGAGGACGGCAAGGTTGAAAGGCTGACCGAAGAGGAGTGCCTTAAGACCGATGAAGCGGCAAGAATGCTGTCGGAATATGACGATGATATAATGCTTGTCGGCGACGGCGCATTTATAATGAAAAAAGCAACGGATGCCGAGGGAATGGAAAATGTGAAGATTGCCCCCGATCCGTTAAGATACCAGACGGGCTACGGTGTATGCCTTGCGGCTGTAAACGCACCGCAGTTAACGCCCGAACAGCTTATGCCGATGTATCTTAAGCTGCCGCAGGCTCAGCGTGAGCTTATGGCAAAAAATGCTGAGGCATATAAAGAAAGGAAAGAATAAAAATGCTGGCAATAGGTAGCGACCACGCAGGATATGAACTGAAGTGCGAGGTTAAGAAGTTCCTTGACGGGCTGGGAGTCGAATATATCGACTGCGGCTGTAACGGAGAGAGAGCGGATTACCCTGACATTGCAGAAAAGACCTGCGAGAAAATCAAAAGCGGAGAGTGCGACAAGGGCATTCTGATATGCGGTACGGGTATAGGCATCAGCATATCGGCAAACAAGATAAAGGGTATCCGTGCGGCTTTGTGCCAGGATTATTATACGGCAAAGTACACACGCCTTCACAATGACGCAAACGTTCTGTGCATGGGCGGCAGAGTTATAGGAGCGGGTACGGCTGAAGAAATAGTAAGAGTATTCCTGTCAACCGAGTTCGAGGGCGGAAGACACGCAGCCCGTGTTGACAAGATGATGGCGCTTGAAAATAAGTAAGTAATCAAAGTCTGCGGATTTTTCCCTATGAAAATCACGGCAGGGCTATAAAAAACTAATCCAACAATACATAGGGAGAAAAGAGAATGTTATGGCAAACGAGAAACTTCACATCTGTGACCACCCCCTTGTACAGCACAAGGTATCTCTTTTAAGAGATAAGAACACGGGCGCAAAGGAATTCAGAGAGCTTGTAAGCGAAATTTCAATGCTTATGTGCTATGAGGCAACGAGAGATCTTCCTCTTAAGAAGGTACAGATCCAGACTCCCGTAGCTATCGCAGAGTCAAATGTTATCTCAGGCAGAAAGCTCGCATTTGTACCTATCCTCCGTGCAGGTCTTGGTATGACCGAAGGCGTTATGGCACTTGTTCCTGCCGCAAAGATAGGTCATATCGGTATATTCAGAGGAAAGGGCGGATCTGACAAAACGGTCGCAAACGAGTATTACTGCAAGCTCCCGTTTGATATAAACGAGCGTGACGTAATAGTTACCGATATTATGCTCGCTACAGGCACATCGGCTGTACACGCTATACGCAAGATCAAGGAAGCCGGCGCACATTCTATAAAGTTTATGTGCATTATCGCCGCTCCCGAGGGCATAGCCGCTATACACAAGGAATTCCCCGATGTAGAGATCTACTGCGGTGCGCTTGACGACGGTCTTAATGAGGATCTGTATATCACTCCCGGTGTCGGTGACGCAGGCGACAGACTGTTCGGAACAAAGTAAGCCAAATAAAATCATTGAGCCTGCCGCAATTGTGGCAGGCTCCTTTAAACCCGTGCGGCTAATTTTTGCGTGGCTGAAGCCCTGTCATAAAGCCGTCAAGTGCGGCGGAGCATATATCGCCGCCGACAATTCTGCCGCTGACGATGATAAGGTTCATTCTGATGTTATCAAGCGTGTTTCCGCTGTCATCGGTGTAATCGGTTATAATATATGTATATTGTACTGCGTCCTCGCCCTTATACAGCGATAAATCAAAGCCGCACTGCTTTTGCAAAGCATTGTAGTTTTCGTATACGCTGCCGAATACGGCAGGGATAACGATATTCTGTACGGTTTCGCTGTCGGCGGATATGCTGTAGCCGAGCGTTTTTGCGTAATTTGCTCTGTCGCTGTATGTTTCACCGCATATTGCACTGCGGCGGCACATAACAAGAACGATAAGCAGTATAACGAAAAGAGCGGCAGGGATAACAAGCAAGCGGATAATTTTTCTGTGTTTCATTTTTCCTCCGTTATGTCAATTTATTGTCAGGGCGGTCGGTTGCGGGGACAGTCACTTGAAATTTACTAAAATCTATGCTGAAATATTCAGCAAAATGCTGAAATTTTAACGCAATCTTTAACACGTTTAAGTATTAATTGCAAAATTTCACTAAAATTATCCGCTTTCATTTGTGATTTGTAACAAATTCGAACGGAATTTACTTTATTCAAGGCTGAGATTTGGCTAAAATTTGTATAAATTGTACACAAAAAGGACAAAATTTAAATGCGTTTTATATGTGTTGGTGATTTTGCATAACGCAAGGCTTTGATATTTGGGTAATTAGGTACTATCATTTTCGGCTCGATTTTGTTAAAATATTAGCGTAAGGTTATTCTGCAATAAAACAGGAGGTCACACATAAATGGCAAGTTTATCTTTAAGAGGTATCTATAAGCGTTACCCCGGCGGCGTAGTAGCCGTTTCTGACTTTACTATGAACATCAAGGACAAGGAGTTCATTATCCTCGTTGGTCCTTCAGGTTGTGGTAAGTCAACAACATTAAGAATGATTGCAGGTCTTGAGGAAATTTCCGAAGGCGAGCTTTTCATCGGCGACAGACTCGTTAATGACGTAGCTCCTAAGGATCGTGATATTGCGATGGTTTTCCAGAACTACGCTCTGTATCCTCATATGACTGTTTTCGAGAACATGGCATTCGGCTTAAAGCTGAGAAAAGTGCCTAAGGATGAGATCAAGAAGCTTGTTGAAGAAGCTGCTAAGATCCTCGACATCGCACATCTTCTCGACAGAAAGCCCAAGGCTTTATCAGGTGGTCAGAGACAGCGTGTAGCTTTAGGTAGAGCTATCGTTCGTGATCCTCAGGTATTCTTACTTGACGAGCCTCTTTCAAACCTTGACGCTAAGCTCCGTGCACAGATGAGAACTGAGCTTTCAAAGCTTCACAAGAAGTTAGGTACTACATTCATCTACGTTACTCATGACCAGATCGAGGCTATGACGATGGGTGACAGAATCGTAGTTATGAAGGATGGTTACATCCAGCAGATCGACTCACCTATCAACCTGTATGAGAACCCCGTTAACAAGTTCGTTGCAGGCTTCATGGGTTCACCTCAGATGAACTTCATCAACGCTAAGCTTATCATGCTCAACGGCAAGTACACAGTTGAATTCGGTTCAGAAGATACAAAGACAACAAGAGGCAGAAAGTTCTATGTTGAACTGCCCGGTGCTAAGACAGATACAGAAGCTCTTAAGTACTATGTTGACAAGGAAGTTATCCTTGGTATCCGTCCCGAGAACATTCACGATGAAGAAATGTTCCTTTCAAACGCTAAGACAGGTATGATCGAAGCTACAGTAGACGTTACCGAAATGATGGGTGCTGAGTCTTACCTCTACCTCACATGCGAAGGTATCCCGCTGACAGCAAGAGTATCTCCCAGATGTACTGCTCGTCCTCAGGACGTTATCAAGCTTGCTCTTGATCCTAACAAGGTACACCTGTTCGATCCTAACGATGAGCATTCAATCTTAGTTTAATTGTTAAATAAGATTATTAATCCCCCGATTTTTGTCGGGGGATTTCAGTTTGTAGAAAAAGATTGTTTTTTAAAGAATAGTGAAATTTCTCTATCCCTACAAGAACGCTTTGTGGGCTTTGCGTCTCTGCAATCGTGGTCGTTTGTTGTCGGTGCGTCCTGCACCGACTTTGTTCGACCACTTGTATGCGTCCTTGCATAGAGCCTTTGGGCATACACGCCCGGCATCCGTGCCGGGCTGAGTGTGGGGCTGCCGCCCTCACCAAGCAAGGACGCTTGCAGTCAGCCACACAAAGCCACTATGCAAGGACGCATAATGACAGCCACACAAAGCCGTTGCACGATGCAACGGCACAAATGGCTGTCAATGCACAGATGCAGCGACACCAACGACTGATGACCTGCATTGGGGCTACGCCCAAAGCAAGGAGGCTTTGGTTGCTTGCCAAAAGTTTTGCACGATGCAAAACCAGCAGAGCAAGCAACGCTAAACACCCATTTTCAAAAACATATAGGTTTATCGACAGTCTGTAATCCCCCGATTTTTGTCGGGGGATTTTTGTATTATCTTGTTATCTTGCTGTCAAACGGTCAGCGTACCGTTTTCGCTGATTTCAAGCAACAGTATCTGTTCTTCCTTGCCGGTATCGGCATTTATATATACGAGCATCTGTCTGCCGTCAGGAGATGTGCAGTGAAATTCATAGCAATAAAGCTCGTTTGTGCCTGCGGAAGGCACTACGGCAAGTGAGGTATCAGTAACTGTAAGCTCTGATGAGAGCTGTTTTCTTGCTTGCTCTGCGGTAATCTTCGGCTCGGGAAGATCACGCTTCTTGTGGTTTGTGATATATCCTCTGCCGTCAAAGCTGAGTATATCGCCGTTATCCATTGCCACGCCGACTTTGATAAGGTCGGTGTACATCGTTATATCGCCCTGTGTGCCTGCAAAGTTCACAAGGCAGACGTTGCCGTTTATCTCATAATAGGTGTCGGTTATGTGGTTTATGCCGAGCATTGAGAGATATTCTTCAGCCTTTGCGACAGCCTCAAGTGCGGTGACAGAGCGAGTGGGAACACTTCTGCCGCAGAGCATATAGCTGAGATAACCTCCGTTTTTTGTCACGGCTATGGTGGTGCTGTCCTTTGTAAAGACGTAGGACGGCATTTTTCCTTGTTCATCGTTTTTGTCATCGTGTGACAAACCCACAGTGCCGCAGGCTTTCTCGGCTTTTTTCAGTGCGTCCGAAAGGGTGACTGCCGATGCGGATTTCAGCATTTCGGGATTTTTTTCGAGTATATGGTCGGAGAAGGGTCCGTCATATATAAGTGTCGGGTAGTTGTCATAGCCTTCTTCAAAATCGGTGAAGCCCTCCGTTATATATGACGGCTCATCGCTGTTTTTTGCTTCCTGCACCTCTGTTGCGGCTTTTTCAAAGGATAATTCGCCGTTTGTTATACGCTGTTCCACCTTCCACATATTGTCGGCAAGGCGGTCGGCGTATTCGCCGAGCGTTTTAAGCGATTTTCTGTCATCCTCCGTCAGCGTTTCTCCGTCGGAATAACGCTTTGCAAGGCTCTTTGAGAAGTTGCCCACCTGCGACAGAAATTTATAGGTGTTTTCAAGATGAAGCTCGGATACCGGAAGCTCGGCAAGTGAGGCTTTTGCTGTGGATGCATCGCTCCACAGCTTAGACGAAAGCTGTGTCATCATCTCCGGTGTGCCTGCATACATACCCTTGTAAAGCGTGTTCTTGATGTTGTCGATCTCGGCTGACAGATCCTCTACATTTCGTGTCATACTCTGCTCAAAGTTCCTTTTATAACGGACGGAGCTGTTCATATTCAGTGTGGCAGATATGCCTGCGGCAACCGATATGGCGGTAAAAAAGCTGATTATCCGCACAAAACAACGTTTTGAAATATACATATTATGTTCTTCCTTTCATAAAATCGGCGGTAATGCGTATACAAGGTTATTTTTTCATAAAAATTTCAGAATATACCCTGTTTTTTTATCGCAAAATGGTGTATAATTAAATAGCTTATAGATAAGTGGGTAAAGCCCATACGAAAAGGAGACGGAATTTTGATATATCTGGATAATGCCGCCACTACAAAGCCCTGCGAGCAGGCAATAAAAGCGGCTGAAGATGCCGCAAGAAGCTGTTTCGGCAATGTATCGTCACTGCACAGGCTCGGTATTGAGTCCGAAAAGCTGATGAACAGTGCAAAGAAAACGATTCTTAAAAAGCTGGGGCTGCAGGGAGAAATATATTTTACATCGGGTGCGACCGAAAGCAACAATCTTGCGATAAGAGGAGTCGCAGACGCTTATAAACGCAGAGGAAATAAAATAGTGACTACCGCTATGGAGCATCCGTCAGTAGCAAGAACGATGGATCATCTTGAAAAGCTGGGCTTTGAAATAGTCCGTTTGTCGCCTAAGGACGCTATTGATAATTTCGAGCAGTATATTGCGGATAATGTCACACAGGATACTATACTTGTATCGTGCATGGCTGTAAACAACGAGAACGGCTTTAAGGTCGATACTGAAAAGCTGTACAGACTCGTAAAAAATGCGAACAGCGAAACTATCGTTCATATAGACGGTGTACAGGGCTTTTGCAAGGTGACGCTTAAGGGCGATCTTATCAGCCTTTCGGGCCATAAGATACACGGCTTTAAGGGCATAGGAGCAATGTACTGTGCGGATAAGATAAGATTCACTCCGCTTGTATACGGCGGAGGACAGCAGAAAAATCTGCGTCCGGGAACAGAGCCTACCGAGCTTATAGCGTCATTTGAGGCGGCTGTGAAGGCATATCCCACCGACCTTACACATTACAAGGAGCTGAACGGTTATCTGCGTGACAGGCTTTCGAAAATGGAGGACGTTTATATAAACAGCTCTGACAACAGCGTGTATAACATACTGAGTTTCTCTGTGCTTGGGGTGAGAAGCGAGATAATGCTTCATTCGCTCGAAGAAAAAGAGATATATGTGAGCAGCGGCTCTGCCTGTTCAAAAGGTAAGATAAGCTCGGTGCCCGACGCTTTCGGAATGAACAGCGAAAGAGCGGATAGTACTATAAGGGTAAGCTTCTCGATGGAAACAACAAAAGAAGACATTGACGCACTCTGCGATGAAATAGAAAACGGCATTTCACGGTTCAGACGTACAAAGAAAAGCCGCAGGAAAGGAAACATATAATGAACGAACTTATAATGGCAAAATACGGCGAGATAGCGCTGAAAGGGCTTAACAAAGGCACTTTTGAGGATATACTCGTAAAGAATATCAGAAGAAGACTGCGTCACTGCGGTAAATTTCATTACATGAGAAAGCAGTCTACCATATACATAGAGCCTGTGGGCGAATGCGACCTTGATGAAGTTATCGAAAAGCTGAAGGTAATATTCGGTATAGGCGCATTACAGCGTTGTGCGGTGTTTGAAAAGGATTTCGAGCAGATAAAGTCGCAGGGCGTACCTTATCTTGAAAATGCGCTTAAAAACGCAAAAACGTTCAAGGTTGACGCAAAGCGTTCAGATAAATCGTTCCCTATGAAAACTCCCGAAATACAGGCGGAGCTTGGCGGCGCTATACTTGAAGCGTATCCTCACCTGTCTGTAGACGTTCATAATCCCGAAATTACCGTAATGTGCGAGATAAGGGATAAGGGTGCGTATGTCAGTGCCGAGCGTATAATCGGTGCGGGCGGTATGCCTGTAGGCAGTTCGGGCAAGGCTCTGCTTTTGCTGTCGGGCGGTATCGACAGCCCTGTTGCAGGCTATATGATGGCAAAACGTGGTCTTATTGTGGACGGTATACACTTTGTAAGTCCTCCGTATACATCCGAGCGTGCGCTGATGAAGGTTGAAACGCTCTGCGAAAAGCTGACAAGCTATTGCGGAGATATCAGATTCTACTGCGTTCCGTTTACGGAGATACAGGAAGCACTGAGGGATAACTGCCCCGAAGAATTTTTCACAATAATTATGCGCAGGCTTATGGTGAAAATCGCCAACATAATTGCCGAAAGAAACGAGTACGGCGCACTTGTTACAGGCGAAAGCGTGGGACAGGTGGCAAGTCAGACGTTAAAGGCTATACAGTGTACCGATGCCGCCGCAGAATATCCGGTATTCCGCCCTGTTATCGGTATGGATAAGAAGGAAATTATAGATATAGCACGAAAGATAGATACGTTTGAAACATCGACCCTGCCTTATGAGGATTGCTGTACGGTATTTACGCCGAAGCACCCTAAGACACGTCCTGTATTTGACGAGGTCATAAAGGCTGAGCAGTCGTTTGACTTTGCGCCTCTCATAGAAAAGGCTGTAGAGGGTACGACGGTAAAGCTGTTCAGGATCGAGAGCAAGGAAGAACAGGAATAAGCCTTGATTTTTAAAGGAGATGTGGCATTATGAGCCGTATCGGAGAGCTTCAGCTCGATATTGACAAAACTGCCGGAAATGTAGTACAATTATTAGTTGGCAAGGGAAAGAAAATAGCCTGTGCGGAGAGCTGTACGGGCGGCCTTATCAGCGCCGCAATAACTTCCGTAAGCGGTTCTTCAGCCGTAATGGATATGAGCATCTGCACCTATGCCATAAGCGCAAAGGAGCGGTTTATAGGCGTACCTGCCGCAATAATAGATAAATACGGTGTTGTCAGCGCCGAAACCGCAGCGGCTATGGCTGAAGGAGTAAGAAAGACGGCAGGAAGCGATATAGGAATATCGGTAACAGGCATAGCAGGTCCTACGGGAGCTGAGCCGGGCAAGCCTGTCGGTACTGTATATATCGGGCTGAGCTTGGCAGGAAACACGCAGGCACGGCTTGCTTTTACCGACCCAATGCTTGCAAAAGACGAAAATGCAAGAGAATATATAAGAAAAAACACGGTGCTTACCGCTTTGCAGTGGGTTGCCGAAAACATATAATAAGAGCAAGAGAAAACACACAAGCAAGGAGACTGTTATGGAAAGCGATAACAAATTTGAAAATGATACAGGCGGTATGTCTGTTGATGAGATAATCGCAGATATTGACAGAAAGACAGCAAACGCAGAGGCGCTTGAAGAGAACTCGGTAGGCGTTACGCCGGAGGGCGAAAATGAGATGTCAGACGAACAGGCCGCAGTCAGTGCGGACGAAGCCGATACCGCCGCCGAACATATACCGGTCGATGATGAAAGCACGATAGACGAGCTTTCGGGCGCCGATGAAATGTCGGACGGTCAGGAGGCGCTTGAAGAAAAAAGTGCTGAATTAGCCGAAGAAGCAAACGCTGATGCGACAGCAAAAACAGAGAAGAAGCCTAACTTCTTTTATCGCCTTGCAAGAGGCATTATCCCGTGGAAAGGTGACAATGCGGGGCTTATAATAAGAAAAATTATATTTATAGTGGCATTTATAGTTTTTCTGGCGACAGCTATACCGCTTCTTGCGGATATACTTTCTATGTACAAGGACGAGCAGGTAAGCAAGGGTATTTCGCAGATGTATCAGCTTGATGCCAATACGGATGTTCCCGAAAATAACAAGGATATACTTCCCTCGTTCAAGAAGCTGCTGGAAATAAATCCCGACACAGTGGGATATATAAAGATAGACGGTACTCTTGTGGATTATCCCGTTGTAAAGGGAACCGACAACGATTATTATCTTACCCATGACTTTTATAAGAACGAAAGCCGCAGCGGTACGGTAATGATGGATTACCGCAACAAAGTGACGGCTGACGGTCACTCGGGCAATCTGGTGCTGTACGGTCACAATATGGCGGTAGGCACATTCTTTGCACCGCTGAACGAATACTGGCGCACAATGTACGATTCGTATGACGAGCCGAGCAAGTCTTTCTACAAAGAGCATCCCGTTATAAGATTCGATACATTATACGAGCAGGCGGAGTGGAAGGTTTTCGGCTTCGGCATATTCAATGTTGCCGAGTCAAGAGGAGAAGTGTATGAATATAATCAAAAGCTCGATTTCACATCCGAAGACGATTTCAATGATTATATCATAAATATAATGGACAGAAGCGATATTTTCACCGATGTCGATTTAAAATACGGCGATGATATTCTTACGCTTTCAACGTGCTGCTGGCCTTACGAGGGCAGTGGCGACACAGTAAGACTTGCGATATTCGCAAGGAAGATAAGGAAAGGTGAAAGTGACAGCGTTGATGTGGAAAAGGCTGTCGGAAATCCTTATGTAAGGCGCTGGCAGTGGGTATACGACAAAGTAAGCGGAGGATATGACTGGTTCCAAAGCACATGGGACAGAAGAAAGCTGTTAAGCTACGATGCGGAAGACGCAAAGCGTGACAACTATTCCTTCCCGGATAAGACAGACTGACGCTAAGCCCGGTCACGTTAAATATAAGGAGCATAAATGACAACATACATGGAAAAGTATCCACGCCGTAACGGTGTGGCTGCAAAAAAGCCGGGTTTTTGGAAAAGGCTTATCAAGGGAATTATCCCGTGGAAAGGCGACAGTGTGGCGGCGGTCATCAGAAAACTGGTGTTTATAATCGCACTGATCGTATTTCTTGTCACGGCTATACCGCTTGTTTCGGACGTATTTATGATGTTCCGTGACCAGTGGAGAAGTCAGGGAATATCGAATATATATATTCCCGACGGAAACAGCGGCGGTGCAAGCAAGGAAATACTTCCCTCGTTCAAGAAGCTGCTTGAAATAAATCCCGATACGGTAGGCTACCTCAAAATAGACGGTACGGCGATTGATTATCCTGTTGTAAAAGGAAAAGACAATGACTACTATCTCACGCACGATTTCTACGGAGAAAAGAGCAAGAGCGGTTCTGTAATGATGGACTGCAACTGTGTGGTTTCTCCGGACGGAAATTCGGGCAATATGGTGCTTTACGGTCATAATATGGCTGTCGGCACGTTCTTTGCCTGCCTAAGTGAATACTGGAGAACGCTTTATGACAGCTATGATGCGCCGTCAATGCAGTTCTACAAGGATCATCCGACCATAACGTTCAATACCCTTTATGAAGAAGCAGAGTGGAAGATATTCGGCATAGGGCTTTTCAATATCTATGAAGAATACGGTGAAGTGTACTATAATTACAATAACAAGCACGACTTTACTTCCCGTGAAGACTTCAACAATTTTATAATTGATCTTATGGACAGAAGCGATATTTTCACTGATGTAGATATAGAGTACGGCGACGATATATTGACACTTTCTACTTGCTATTGGCCGTTCCGCTCGGATATGGACAATGTGCGTCTTGCAATATTTGCAAGAAAGGTACGTCCCGGTGAAAGCACCTATGTCGATGTAAGCAAGGCTAAGGTGAACACTTATGTAAAGCGTTGGCAGTGGGTATATGATAATATCGGCGGCGGATATGACTGGTCACAGAGCAACTGGGACAGAAGAAAGCTGCTCAGCTATACAGCGGAAGATGCGGAAAGGGACGGTTACACGTTTATTGACGACATAAACGACAGTGACGGAATATATGATTATAACAACGGCGACGGATATGATTATTGATATTGTCGCCTGCCATTGTGCGAGGCGGTGTGGCTTTGGAAGAACAGAATGAAACAAAAACGGCAAAACAGCCGGTCATAAGCGGCAAGGTGCTGTGGGTGGCACTCGGTGCTTGTGCGGTATGGCTTGCGGTTGTCGGCGTAATGCTGATAATGAAGCTGACACAGCCGCCTTTGCCGCCGAATATGCTGGATTATACCTGTACGCTTGATGTCGATATACCTGCAGAGCCGGTTGTTCCGGAAAAGAAAAAGCCGTCAATATTGCCTGAATACCGTGAGATGTATGAAAAAAATCACGATATGGCGGGCTGGCTGAAAATAGAAGGCACCAATGTCGATTATCCTGTTATGCACGTCAAAGGGTTCGACCCGAAAAAGCCGATCGACTACGGAGAAGTGTACGATAAGAATATGTTTTATCTGACGCACGACTTCGATAAGGAGTACAGCTTTTCGGGGAGCGTTACGGCGGACTATTGCGCACATATCGGCAGTGATTACCGTTCACCGAATATCCTGCTGTACGGTCACAATATGTCAAACGGGACTTTTTTCCGTGATGTAAACAAGTTTGATGTTCTCTACTACGGCAGAGAGATGTATGACGAGCATCCTGTCATACAGTTTGACACGATATACGAAAAGGGTCTGTATAAGATATTTGCTATGATGCAGGTCAATGTCGAAAAAGCAGACGGTGAAGTATTCTACTATACGGCTGCATATACTTTCAAGAATAAAAAAGAATTTATTGATTACTATGCAAAGGTTCTTGACCGCAGCTTTATATACACACCGCAGGTCGATCTGAAATACGGCGATGAGGTGATCGCACTGTCAACCTGCGATTTTCCTTTCGGCAAGAGCAAGAATATAAGATATGTGCTTTTTGCAAGGAGAGTGCGTGAGGGAGAAGATCCTACGGTGGATGTATCTAAGACGATCATCAATTACGATCCGCTTTATTATGATTACTGGTACAGCGTAAACGGCGGTTCGTGGGGCGGAAGGAACTGGGATCCCGCACTTTTAAAAGGCTATAAGCCGAAGAAGAGCAGTTGATATAGCAATCCTACGGTAATTATCACAGCAAAAGGAAGGTTAGAAGATGCCTGATTATAAATCGGTCGTAGTATCGACCGCAGATAAGAAGAAAAAGAAGAAAAAGAAAAAGGAAAATGCCGCTTTAGCCATTGTCAAGGGTCTTATCCCGTGGAAAGGCGACAGCGTAGGCGAGATTATCCGAAAGATAGTTTTTCTTGTGTCGATAGTTGCTCTTTGCGTGGCAGTGCTTATAATTATTGATAAATATATGTTTGAGCCTGAAAGGCAGAGAAAAGAGTATCAGAGCAGCATATTACAGCTGGGAAACCACGAGCCGACCGCAGAGGAAATAGCCGAGCTTCCCGAAAAAGCCATAAACACCGAATATGCGCCTTTTTATGCGATAAACAACGATTTTGTCGGCTGGCTGAGCATAAAAGGCATAAATGTAAACTATCCTGTAGTACAGGGCGAAAACAATACCGAATATCTTGAAAAGGACTTTTACGGCAATTACAGCAAGAACGGTACTATTTTTGCGGATTATGAGAACGAATTCAAGAATACGGGCGAAACGTCCGCAAATACGATCCTTTACGGTCATAACCTGCGTACCGAAAACTTCTTTGCTGAAATAACCGAGTACAGACGAGTTGACCTTGACAAGAGCCTTGAGTTTCTGAAAGAGCATCCTGTGATCGAGTTCAATACGCTGTACGAAAAGGCAAAGTATAAGATATTCTCTGTAATGCTTATCAATACGAGGGAGGAATACGGCGACGTGTTCAATTATCCCGCCATACTGAATTTTGCAAACAGGGATGAATTCAATTATTTCACGTCCGAATGCCTTGACAGGAGCGAATTCTTCACAGGCGTTGATATGAAATACGGCGATAAGTTCCTTACGCTGTCCACCTGCGAGTTCGAGGTAGGTCTTTACGATATGCGTATCGTTGTTGTTGCGAGAAAGGTTCGTGACGGCGAGTCGGATTCGTTCACAGACGAGCAGATAAAAAGCTTCAAGCGTAACCCCGACCCGAAGCAGTGCCGGACGATAAGAGAGCTTTACTATTACGGCGAGGAATGGAGCGGAAGGTACTGGGATCCTGCGTGGATAGAAGGCTTCAAGAAGGACGGTTCGTTCAAGACGGAAAGCTCCGATTGATAAAAGATAGCGGAAAATGTAACATAAAGGAGGAATTTAATGCAGAAGGCATCAATAGGAAAGATACTGCTCGCTCTCGTTATATCCTGCGTATACATTTACCTGTTCGGAATAGTTCAGGTCGTTCATGTAAGCGCAGACAATGAAAGAGAGATAGAGGTATCTATTCCTGAAGTGACAACATCTGCCGAAACCGAAAAAACTCCCGAAACTACAACAATTAAGCTGCAAGACGACAAAAAACCTACACTTGCCGATGTAAAGGCGCAGACTACAGCAACCACCAAGGCGGAAACTACAACAACTACGGTAAAAAAACGCACACCCACACCTGCGGCGGATAATACCGTTATCATCCCCGAAACAACAACTGCAACAACTGCCGCACCGGAAACCACAACGGCTGAAACAACATCTGCGCCGACACCGACGCCCGATAACAGCGATGAGGAGCAGTTATCGGTATACGATCAGGTGACCGGTACATATTATACGGCAGGCGCAAGAGAGATAATTGCGAGGGCGGTAGTCGGTGAAATATGGAACGAGTTCCCCGATGAAGCGGTAAAAGCGCAGGCAGTAGCGGAATACACCTATATCAAAAAGAACAACGAAATGGGTGTTAAACCCCAGACAGCACTTAAAACAGACGTATATGACAGGATATACAAGCTCGTTGACGAGGTGCTGGGCGAAGCGATCTACTATAACGGCGAGATGATACAGTGTTCGTTCTTTGCGTCCTCGTGCGGCTATACCAACAGCGCCGAGAATGTATGGGGCGTTGATTATCCCTATCTCAGAAGCGTTGATTGTCCGCTTGATAAGACGACCGACCCTAACTGGGGCAGTACCGACAGCTATTCTTCGGATTATATAAAGAATGCTGTTCAGAATACACTCGGAATAGCGCTCACAGGCGACCCGTCAAAGTGGTTCAAGATAAATTCAAGACTTGATAACAGGGAACACGGCTGGGTAACGTCAATTTCTGTCGGCGGTATGACAAAGGCAAACGGCAATACAATAGACGGCAGAACGATAAGAGAAAAGGTACTCGGTTATTCGCTGAAAAGTGCGGCTTTTGATCTGAAATACGACAAGAGTAGCGACAAGTTCATCTTTACGACCTACGGTCACGGTCATGGCGTGGGAATGTCGCAGTACGGCGCAAAGGCTCTTGCCGAAAACGGCTACACATATAAGCAGATCTTACAGCATTACTTCACCGGCGTGGAGATACATTAAGAATATTGCGAAAGGACATCGGGAGATGTCCTTTTTATATAATTGACAGTGACGATATATCGTGATATAATACTGATATGTTAAATTTTACGGAGGCGACATCATGAATACCAACACACGCAAAACCAACATCTTTATCACGATCGGAGCAATAACATTACTTGTTCACGCAATCGGATTTCTACTTCCGTGGTGCAATATGAACGGAGTTAAAGTTCAAGAGGGACTTGCATTTATCGCAGGCGGAAGCTGGGTCGCAATTGCTCTTTGTTTGGGTTTCGAACTGTATTTTGCATTTGTCAGATGGCAAAGCAGAAAGCTTGTGGCAGTATGTAGGATTCTGTCGGTTGTAGCATCGGTAGCGGCACTTGTAATTGAGCTTATTATAATATCGAGTATAAAAATCAACATAGCAAGCTTCGGAGTCGGCATTTACCTTTGCATTATTACACTTGCGGTAAATATAATATGCTGCACGGCTGTATGCGTGCTGTCGATAAAAGACGGTACGGTACAAAAAGCGTGACGATAATAAAAGGACATCGGGAGGTGTCCTTTTATTGTATTATAATAACCTCAGACTCAAAATCCGAAAAGTCGGATTTTAGCACGCATAACTGCGTGCTTACTGCTTCGCAGTGTCTGAGTACATTTTTACATTGATCGGTTTTGCTTTCGGCAAAACTGCGGCGTTCCGCCGCTGTGCCTTCGGCACACGCAATCATGTTATAATGCGGTTTCGCCATTGACAAAAACGCTGTATAGTGTTAAAATAAAACGATAGGATTTTTTATCCGTTATTATAAATAATCTGAGTGTAAAGAAAAAGGAATGAAAGAAATGAGAAATCTGACGGGTGCAGATATAATCTGCGAATGTCTGATAGAGCAGGGCGTTGACACCGTTTTCGGCTATCCCGGCGGCGCAGTTCTGAACATCTACGACAGCTTATACAATTACAGCGACAAAATACACCACGTTCTGACGGCACACGAGCAGGGCGCAAGCCATGCGGCTGACGGTTACGCACGTTCTACAGGCAGGACGGGCGTTGTTATAGCAACGTCGGGTCCGGGTGCGACAAACCTTGTAACAGGTATTGCAACGGCTTATATGGACAGTGTGCCTATGGTGGCTATTACGGGCAACGTTGCTTGTTCGCTTTTAGGCCTTGACAGCTTCCAGGAAGTTGATATAACAGGCATCACAATGCCGATAACAAAGCATAACTTCATCGTAAAGGATGTAAACAAGCTGGCAGACACACTGCGTGAGGCATTCTACATAGCAGGAAGCGGAAGAAAGGGTCCTGTTCTTGTCGATGTTCCCAAGGATATAACGGCGCAGAAGGCGGATTTTGCAAACAAGCCCTTAAAGCCGTATACGGTAAATGTTACTATGCATCAGGACGGCTGTATAGCAAAGGCGGCGGAACTGATAAAGAACGCTGAACGTCCGTTCCTTTATACAGGCGGCGGTATCTACGGCGAGGACGGAGCAAAGACATTAAAGGCTTTTGCCGAGCTTATTGACGCTCCCGTATCATCTTCGCTTATGGGTCAGGGCAGCTTTGACGAAACCGACAGCAGATATATGGGTATGCTCGGTATGCACGGAACAAAGACAGCGGCAGAGGCAATAAAGAACTGCGACCTGTTCATCGGCATCGGCACAAGATTCTCAGACAGAGTAATAGGTAATCCGCAGACCTTCGCCCCCGATGCAAAGGTACTTCATATAGACATCGACCCTGCTGAAATAAACAAGAACATAAAGGTTTATCATCAGGTTATCGGCGACAGCACCGATGTTATGAAAAAGCTGATAAAGCTAATTCCTCAGCAGTCGCACAGCGGTTGGATGGGCAAAATAAAGACGTGGGAGAAGCAGTACGAGTGCAGGCAGAAAGGCACAGACGAGCTTACTCTTACTCCTCAGCACCTTATAGAAACGCTTGACAAGCTGACAGACGGCGAGGCGCTTATCGCAACCGAGGTAGGTCAGTCACAGATGTGGGCGGCTCAGTATTACGCATATAAGCACCCTCACCAGCTTATCACAAGCGGCGGTCTTGGCACTATGGGCTACGGACTTGGTGCGGCTATCGGTGCAAAGTGCGGAAACCCCGACAAGACAGTCGTAAACATTGCAGGCGACGGAAGCTTCCATATGAACTTAAACGAGCTTGTAACGCTGTCAAAGCACAATATACCTGTAGTTGAGCTTGTTATCAACAATAACGTTCTCGGTATGGTACGTCAGTGGCAGAGATTGTTCTACGGCAAGAGATTTTCACAGACGACGCTTGACCGTCCTACAGACTATATGAAGCTCGGAGAAGCGTTTGGCATAAAGTCGTTTGTTATAGACAGCGAGGACAAGTGCGAGGAGATACTGCGTGAGGCTCTTGAGGTTTCAAAGACAGCCCCCGTGCTTATCGAGGCGAGAATAGACAAGGATATAAACGTTCTTCCTATGGTACCGGCAGGAAAATCCATAACTGAGCCTATCCTTGAGATAGAAATCGACGACTGAACGGAGGCAGAAAAATGACAGAGAGAAACGTAATTTCCGTCTGCGTAAACAACGGCATCGGCGTACTCGGCAGAGTAACGGGTCTGTTCAGCCGCAGAGGATATAATATAATAAGTCTTAACGTTGCGGAAACCGAAAACCTCGGCATTTCCCGTATGACGATAGTCGCAGACGGCGACGAGGGCGTGATGGAACAGCTGGTAAAACAGCTCCGCAAGCTCTATGACGTATCGGAGGTCAAGGTACTGCATAACGCTGTATGCCGTGAGCATATCATTATGAAGGTCGGCAACGGCCCTGCGTCACGTCAGCCTGTGATAGAGATTGCAAATCTTTTCAGAGCGAAGGTCGTAAACGTAGCGGAGAGCAGGCTTATGCTTGAGCTTACGGGCGAACCCGAAAAGATAGATTCGTTCATAGGACTTCTCCAGCCCTACGGAGTAAAAGAGATCGTAAGAACGGGTATTTCGGCACTTGAACGTGATTAACGTAAACAAATCATAAGGCACAGCTTGTAACGAGCGGCAGAAGAAAGGCAGGACAAACACATGGGCATGACAATGAGCCAGAAGATACTGGCAAAGCACGCAGGACTTGAAAGCGTAAGAGAGGGACAGCTTATAAGAGCAAAGCTGGATATGGTACTCGGTAACGATATTACAAGCCCAGTTGCGATAAACGAGTTCAACAAGGCAGGCTTCGGCGGCATATTCAACAAGGATAAGATTTCTCTTGTAATGGACCACTTCACACCGAACAAGGATATCAAGGCGGCTACTCAGTGCAAGCAGTGCAGAGAGTTCGCAGGAAAGTACGATATTACAAATTATTACGATGTAGGCGAAATGGGCATCGAACACGCACTCCTTCCCGAAAAAGGTCTTATAGGCCCCGGTGAGCTGTGCATAGGCGCAGACAGCCACACCTGTACATACGGCGCACTCGGTGCATTCTCAACGGGCGTAGGCTCGACCGATATGGCGGCAGGTATGGCAACAGGCGAGGCGTGGTTTAAGGTTCCCTCCGCTATAAAGTTCAATCTTACAGGAAAGCTTAACAAGTATGTAAGCGGCAAGGATGTTATTCTTCACATAATCGGTATGATAGGCGTTGACGGCGCACTGTATCAGTCTATGGAATTTACCGGCGAGGGCTTGAAGAGCCTTTCGATAGACGACAGACTTTGCATTGCCAATATGGCTATTGAAGCCGGCGCAAAGAACGGCATATTTGAAGTTGACGAGATAACAATGGCATATATGAAGGAAAGAGCAGACCGTGACTTTGATATATTCAAGGCTGACGAGGACGCTGTATATTCAAGAGTTATCGACATTGACCTGTCAACCGTAAAGCAGACGGTTTCATTCCCTCATCTGCCCGAAAACACAAAGACAGTTGACGAGATTACAGAGGATATAAAGATTGACCAGGCAGTTATAGGCTCATGTACAAACGGCAGAATAAGCGATATGCGTATCGCTGCCGAGATTCTCAAGGGTAAGCATATTGCAAAGGGTGTAAGATGTATAGTTATCCCCGGCACTCAGAAGGTATATCTCCAGTGCATAAAGGAAGGCCTTGCAGAGATATTTGTAAATGCAGGCTGTGTGCTTTCTACTCCCACCTGCGGTCCGTGTCTTGGCGGTCACATGGGTATACTGGCGGCAGGAGAACGTGCTATTTCCACCACAAACAGAAACTTTGTAGGAAGAATGGGACACGTTGACAGCGAGGTTTATCTTGCAAGCCCGGCAGTTGCGGCGGCAAGTGCTATAGCAGGTAAGATAACAGGCATAAAGTAAGGTGAGAATATGGTAAAGCATATAATAATCTGGAACTTGAAGGACGAGCTTTCGGTCGAAGAAAAGAAGGAAAGATGCCGCCTTATAAAGCAGGGGCTTGAAGGGCTTGCAGGTAAGATAGACGGACTTCTTGAAATCAACGTTATAACCGATATTCTCGGCTCTTCCACGGGCGACCTTATGCTCGACAGCACATTCGAAAGTGCAGAAGCGTTAAAGGGCTATTCCACTCATCCCGAACACGTTAAGGTAGCCGACAGCACGGTAAGGCCTTACACGGCAAGACGCAGCTGCGTAGATTTTGAAATATAAGAAAGGACAGACATATATGAAGGCACACGGTACAGTACACAAATACGGTGACAACGTTGATACCGACGTTATCATTCCTGCAAGATACCTTAATACAGCCGACCACAAGGAGCTTGCAAGTCACTGTATGGAGGACATAGACAAGGACTTTGTAAAGAATGTAAAGGACGGCGACATTATAGTCGCTAATATGAATTTCGGCTGCGGAAGCTCAAGAGAACACGCACCTATCGCAATCAAGGCAAGCGGAATTTCCTGCGTTATCGCAAGCACATTTGCAAGAATATTCTACCGCAACGCTATCAATATCGGACTTGCAATCTTAGAGTGCGACGAGGCTGCCAAGGATATTGAGAACGGCAATGAGGTCGAGGTTGACTTTGATACGGGAGTTATAACAAATGTGACGAAGGGCTGTACATACAAGGCTGAGCCTTTCCCCGAATTCATCAAGGATATAATCAACAAGGGCGGCCTGCTGAACTCCTTAAAGAAGTAAGACCGCAGAAAGCGTTATGCTATGAGGGTAGATATAAAAGCGTTATCGGACAGTGAACTGCAAGAGCAGGGTTTTAACAATACATCTGGCGGAATGCACGGCTTCGGACTTTATACGGATGATGTGCTGTCTGCTGTCTGCATAACAACAGAAATACCCGACAGCCTGAACAAAGAGGTCAGACTGGAAAAGCTGTTTGTCTGCGAGGAAGAAAGGCATTACGGCGTTGCCAGAAAACTGTTGAACCACACGCTCAGAACGATGCGTGCCTGCGGATATAAGTATGCCGTAGCGACCCCCGACAGCGAGGACGCAGTACGATTTCTTGTCAGATTCGGCTTTGAAAAGGCGGAGGGAAAATCCGCTTTATACAAAATAGAGCTTTAAGCTCAGAGAAAGGATATTACCTATGGAAAAGAATATTGCCGTTATCAAGGGCGACGGAATAGGTCCTGAGATAGTTACCGAAAGCATGAAGGTGCTTGATAAGGTGGCTGAAAAGTTCGGTCACAAGTTCAACTACACACAGCTTCTTATGGGCGGATGCTCGATTGACGCAAACGGCGTACCGCTGACCGATGAAACGATAGCCGCCTGCAAAGCGTCAGACGCTGTGCTTATGGGCTCTATCGGCGGTGATACGACAACATCGCCGTGGTATAAGCTTCCTGCAAATCTGCGTCCCGAGGCAGGTCTGCTCGGTATAAGAAAAGCACTCGGACTGTTTGCAAATCTTCGTCCCTGCCTGCTTTATCCGGAGCTTGCAGGCGCTTGCCCCTTAAAGACAGAGATAAGCGCAAAGGGCTTTGATATGCTCATTATGCGTGAGCTTACCGGCGGTCTTTACTTCGGTGCAAGAAAGACGGAAGAAGTAAACGGCGTTATGACAGCTACCGACACGCTTACATACAGCGAGGACGAGATCCGCAGAATCGCAATCAAGGCATTTGACGTTGCGATGAAGAGAAGAAAGAAGGTAACAAGCGTTGACAAGGCTAACGTTCTTGATTCTTCAAGGCTGTGGAGAAAGGTCGTTACCGAAGTGGCAAAGGATTATCCTGAGGTCACTCTTGAGCATATGCTCGTTGACAACAGCGCAATGCAGCTTGTAAAGGACCCTGCACAGTTTGACGTTATGGTAACGGAGAATATGTTCGGTGATATTCTGTCGGACGAGGCAAGCATGATTACAGGCTCTATCGGTATGCTCCCCTCTGCCAGCATGAACGAAACAAAGTTCGGTCTGTACGAGCCGAGCGGCGGTTCTGCTCCCGACATTGCAGGTCAGAACAAGGCAAACCCGATAGCTACCATACTTTCAGCCGCAATGATGCTCCGTTACAGCTTTGATATGGTGAAGGAAGCTGACGCAGTTGAAAATGCAGTAAGTAAGGTGTTGAAGGACGGTTTCCGCACCGGCGATATTATGAGCGAGGGTATGACAAAGCTGTCCTGCTCGGAGATGGGCGATAAGATAGCAGAGAATATATAACAATAATTTCAGCCGCAGTGAAAACTGCGGCTGATTTATATGCATAAAAAGAAGCTGTGACGGAATATTACTTTCCGTCACAGCTGATTTATTTATCTTTGGTCTTACTGCTGAATACCGTTATTGTTGATGTTGTTGTTTGTGGTGCCGGCAGTAGTGTTGTTAATGGGCGTAGCGTAATTTGCGTTGCTGTAACCTGTGTTTGCGTTGGGGTTATAAGCGTTGTTGTTCATATTGGCATTGTAGCCGTTATTCATATTGGGGTTATAACCGTTGTTCATGTTGGGATTGTAGCCGTTGTTCATGTTGGGGTTGTAGCCGTAGTTTGTACCGGGCTTGTAGAAGTCCTCGTCCTTTGCGCAAAGAAGAAGGATACCGCCTATCATATTGCAGAATAAAAGAACGCATACGCTTATGCCTGTTGAAGGTCTCTGTCCCTTGCTCATCTGGCTTAATGCAATACCGCCGAAGATAAGCGGAAGTATTACCCAGAAGCCGCAAACCATACCGATGATTATAAATACCTGTGCTGCTGTTTTCATAATTACATACCTCTTTTTTCAATAAGTGACACACATTCCAATTTTATGTGTCTTATGTCAGTATACCACATTGATACCTGCGTGTCAATATTTTCTTGCGCTTGAAATTGATTTTATGCTGTAGGTCATTTGTCCTTGCGGTTATTATAAAAGAACATTGCAACACCTACGCCGCATATTATTACATATCCTATAAAACTCCATATATCCGGCAATTGCGAGAACAAGATAAATCCGAGCAGTGCCGAAAAGATTATCTGCGAATAATCGTATACCGATATTTCCTTTGCAGGAGCAAATTTATATGCCGCTGTGATGCTGAACTGACCGCCTGCCGCCGCAAGTCCGGCACCAAGCAGGACGAGCCACTGCTGCCAGGTCATAACGTGAAAATCGAACAGTAAAAACGGCAATGTTACAAGGCAGGAGAAGCCCGAGAAGAAGAACACGATATAAGGTCCTTTTTCGCCTCTGATGCCAAGCCATCTTACCGCCGTATAAGCCGCACCTGCGCCCATACCGCCGAGAAAACCGAGCAATGACGGCACAAGCTCCAGATTTGCAAGGCTCGGCTTTATTATAAGCAGACTTCCTGCAAATGCGACTATTACACCGAGCGTCTGCACTAAATTTGTACGTTCCCGAAGGAACATTGCCGAAAATACGATAACGAAGAACGGCGACATTTTGTTCAGCATTGCCGCATCAGATAATGCCAGATGGTCTACCGCATAGAAGTTGCAGAGTATTCCGAGCGTTCCGCATACCGAGCGTATCAGCAGTGCGCCGATGTTGCTTTTTTTCTGCGGCAGAAAAGAGCCTTTCTGCCTTATCAGTATCGCCGCCGCAAATATGAAAGCGACAAGATTTCTGAAAAAGCTCTTTTGTACAGACGGCAGATCGCCTGCCAGCCTTACGAAAGCACCCATAAAAGCAAAGCAAAAGGCGGAGCTGATAATGCACAGCACGCCTTTGTGCTTCGGGGATATTTTACTGAGAATTTCCGCCATACTCAACCACCTGTTTTTGCTTCGTCAAACGGCAGTAGTACGGTTTCGGGCAGTGTTATTTCTCCGCCCGATGAGAAAAGCTCGGGGCGGTCGAACTTGTAGCTTATCCTGAGCGAACTTACAGCCTTTGTTATCTCTTCGTCGGTAAGTCCCGACCTGTCGATAACGAATATGAGCGAAACCTTACTGCTGTTGAAACGGTCTATTGACGAAATGTTTGTTTCCTTCAGTACAAAAGCCTGTTTGTCATACGGTATATCGTCAATGGAGAACTGTATGTTGCTTATTTTATACATACCGATGTTTGTAAAATCAAACACCATCTCAACACGCAGATAGTTTTCGGATTTTGTCATATCAAAATCCGTGTCGCTCAGCAGCTTGCTTGTAGACCCACTGTCAAGGTGAGTGCCGTCCTTTAGCTTATCGTATACGTTTTTTATCATATTGTCAAAGCTCTGTCCGCTGTAGCTGTACAGCCGTGTGTACGCATATTGTGCCTTTACGGGAAAAGCAAACTGCGTAACCACGACTATAACCGCAACAGCCACGACCAGCACCCATATGAGCGCCTTTTTAACGGCGTTATGTCCGAAAAGATTTGTCAGCGTCTGTTTAAAACTCATACTTTCTTTACGCCGAGAGTTACGTTCTCGCCGTTTATATCCTGTTCCTTTGTAAATCCGTCTGTCTTGCCGGTCACTATATCGTCAGCAAGGGTATCCTCTGAGATGCTGTCCTTGTTGCGTGTCAGTATCTCGGCTACCTTGTCACTGCCGTCGCAGTAGATAACGATATGATCCATAACCTCAAAGCCTGCGTCCTTACGCATCGTCTGAATCTTGCTTACGATCTCTCTTACATTACCTTCTTCGATAAGCTCGGGTGTAAGCGTTGTGTCAAGAACTACCGTGTAGCCTCTGTCGGTCACTACCGCATAGCCTTCCTTCTGATGCTCGTCTATAAGCAGGTCGTCCTTTGCAATCTGAACATCGCCTGTTGAAAGTGTAAGCGTCATAGCGCCTGTTTCACGGATCTCGTTCATAGCCTTCTGACCGTCAACCTCAGCAAGCTTTGTTCTGACCTCGCCTATCTGCTTGCCGAAACGAGCGCCGAGCGTCTTGAGCTGGGGCTTGAAGGTGTAGCTTGTGAAGTGGTCGGTGTTATCTATAAAGCTGATTTCCTTGATGTTAAGCTCATCCTTGACAATATCGGCATACATAGGCTCAAGCGTCTTGTCGCCCTTTACCATTATCTTTGATATAGGCTGTCTGTTCTTGATGTTAGCGGCATTTCTTGCGGCACGTCCGAGCGTTACAACGGTCAGAACTGTGTCCATTTCTTCCTCGAGATGCTTGTCGATAAGCTTTTCGTCTACCGTAGGGAAGTCGCACAGATGTACGCTTACAGGTGCGTTCTTATCGAGCGAGCAGACAAGGTTTCTGTAAATATCGTCGCATACGAAAGGAGTCATCGGAGCAGATGTCTTTGCGATGGTTACGAGCGCTGTGTACAGCGTCATATATGCGTTTATCTTATCCTGTGTAAGCTCCTTTGACCAGAAGCGTTCTCTGCTGCGGCGGACATACCAGTTACTCATCTCGTCTACGAAATCCTGTAATGCTCTTGCGGCTTCGGGGATCCGGTAGTTTGCAAGGTTATCGTCAACCGCACCTACAACGGTGTTAAGTCTTGATAACAGCCACTTGTCCATAACGCCGAGCTTGTCAACATCAAGCGTATACTTAGTAGCATCGAAATTGTCTATATTAGCGTACAGAACGTAGAATGCGTAAGTGTTCCACAGAGTAGAGATGTACTTTCTCTGACCCTCGTTTACTGCTTTTGCGTGGAATCTGTTGGGAAGCCACGGAGCAGAGTTTGTGTAGAAGTACCAGCGTATAGCATCTGCGCCGTGTTCAGCCAGTGACTCGAACGGGTCTACTGCGTTGCCCTTTGACTTTGACATCTTCTGACCGTCTTTGTCGAGTACAAGACCGAGAACTATAACGTTCTTGTAAGGAGCCTTGTTGAATAAAAGCGTTGAGATAGCGAGCAGTGAGTAGAACCAGCCTCTTGTCTGGTCAACTGCCTCGGAGATAAAGTCAGCAGGGAACTGCTGTTCAAACTTTTCCTTGTTCTCGAAGGGATAGTGATGCTGTGCGAAGGGCATAGAACCGCTGTCGAACCAGCAGTCGATAACCTCGGGAACTCTCTTCATCTGCTTACCGCAGTGAGGACACTTTATCGTAACCGCATCAATATAAGGACGGTGAAGCTCTATATCGTCGGGGCAGTTGTCAGACATTGACTTAAGCTCTTCTATACTGCCTATAGCGTGCTTGTGACCGCACTCGCACTCCCAGATATTAAGAGGAGTACCCCAGTATCTGTTTCTTGAAAGACCCCAGTCCTGAACGTTTTCAAGCCAGTCACCGAAACGGTTCTTGCCGACGCTTTCGGGTATCCAGTTTATCGTTTCGTTGTTTCTGATAAGGTCGTCCTTGACAGCGGTCATCTTGATGAACCACGATTCTCTTGCATAGTACAGCAGAGGAGTGTCGCATCTCCAGCAGTGCGGATAGCTATGCTCGAACTTGGGAGCGTCAAACAGTAAGCCCTTTTCGTCAAGGTCCTTAAGCACCATAGGATCGGCTTTCTTTACGAATATGCCTGCGTAAGGTGTTTCGGCGGTCATATTACCTTTGCCGTCAACAAGCTGTACGAAAGGCAGGTCATACTTTCTGCCGACCTTAGCGTCATCTTCACCGAATGCAGGAGCAATATGAACAACACCTGTACCGTCTGTCAGCGTTACATAGTTGTCGCATACTACATAATAGCCCTTCTTGTGCTGTTTTTCACATATCTCAACGGCACAGTCGAATAAAGGCTCGTACTCCTTGCCCTCAAGATCCTTACCGATATACTTTTCAACTACATCATAGGGGGCTGTGGGCTTGTCGCCGCCGAGCACCTTATCGCACAGAGCCTCTGCAAGATAATATGTGTAGCCGTCTGCTGTCTTTACCTTTACATAGGTTTCATCGGGGTTTACGCAGAGTGCAACGTTTGAGGGAAGTGTCCAGGGAGTTGTTGTCCATGCAAGGATATAAGCGTCCTCGTCCTTTACCTTGAAACGTACAACCGCAGAACGTTCCTTTACATCCTTATAACCCTGAGCAACCTCGTGGCTTGAAAGCGGAGTTCCGCAACGGGGGCAGTAGGGAACTATCTTGAAGCCCTTGTATAAAAGACCCTTTTCCCATATCTGCTTTAATGCCCACCACTCTGACTCGATAAAGTTATTGTGATAGGTTACATACGGATCGTCCATATCAGCCCAGAAGCCTACTGTGCGTGAGAATTCCTCCCACATACCCTTGTACTTCCATACGCTTTCCTTACACTTTGTAATGAACGGGTCAAGTCCGTACTTTTCAATCTGATCCTTACCGTCAAGACCGAGCATCTTCTCAACTTCAAGCTCAACGGGAAGTCCGTGAGTGTCCCAGCCTGCCTTACGGGGAACGTTATAGCCCTTCATTGTGCGGTATCTCGGAATCATATCCTTGATAACACGGGTAAGAACGTGACCGATGTGGGGCTTACCGTTGGCTGTAGGCGGACCGTCATAGAATGTGTAGGTCTTGTCGCCCTTTCTCTGCTCCATGCTCTTGCGGAATATGTCGTTGTCGTGCCAGAACTTCTCTGTCTGCTTTTCTCTCTCGACAAAATTTACCGAGGCAGGTACTTTTTCATAAAGTGACATTTTTTCTCCTCCTGTTTTTTGCAATTCACCCTGGCATATAAATCTCTTCGGCAAAAGCCGGAAGTTATATGGGGTGGGGGTCAGCCCATTGCATATTATTTTATTCTTTGCGTTTGCGGAAAATAAAAAAGCCCCTATCCTCCGAAAAGGATAAGGACTATAATTTCATAACAGTCTTTATAACCACCGTTTCGTCATTCCGTCAAATGCGTTCCTTTTAACGTTGGAAAAACGTCCCGTTCTACTCTCACCTTAAACGGTAATTTCGGCGGGCAGCTTGGAGGTGATATTCATACGGTAACTCTGCACCGACCTCTCACCGTCGTCGGCTCGCTTTGGCTTTATATCCGCACTACTGTCCTCGTCACAGCCTTTAAATATCATACACATTGATTATACAATCAAATTTTCCCTTTGTCAAGCGTTTTGTCAATTTTATTTTAAACGGCTTGTTGTTTATGAGTATAGTACAACAAAGCGGCGGGTACGGGCTTATCATAACAATCCGAGCCTAAGGTTACAAAACGGTAACAAATAGTTACAAATTAGTTACAGTTTCAGGTTTTCTATTGTGAAGAAATTTTGTTTGTGATAGAATATTTATATAAGATATTTTGGGTAAGCGGGAAATTGACAGGAGGTGCAAGCCCATACCTTATCGGAAGAATATACGGATATATTGCTTTGGCACGGGTCGGAGTAAATTCGGCAATAAGGAGAAAAATATGATTTACACCGTGAAAATCGGACACATTTATATAAAATGACTGCGACAGTCTTTCGTATGTCAGGAATGTACTTCAGCCTTACGGAAAAGCTATCGCACGATATGTAAATCAAAGAGTGTGCTGAGACTATAAATTAAGACAGATATAACGGAGAAAAAATATGAGTAAAATATGTCCCAACTGCAAACGAGAAATAGATGAAAACGTAAAATTCTGCCCGTTCTGTGCGGCTTTTACGGGTGAAACACCGCAGGAAAAGAAGAAAAGCCCTGTCGGTACGATAATAGGCGGAGCGGCAGGTGTGCTGGCACTGGGTGCGGCAAGCCTTGCGGTGTTTGTATTTGATGTGTTCGGAATGTACGGCGAAAAAACGGAAACGCTTTACGGCACGGGCGACAAGCTGTTCATTCAATCGGTGACGCCCGTGTGCATTGACGGGAAGTGGGGCTATGCCGACAAAAGCGGAAGCACCACGCTGAAACCGCAGTACAGTGCGGCTTATGCCTTTAACGAGGATACAAATGACGTTGCGCCCGTTGCGGTTGACGGAAAGTTCGGATACATAAAAAAGGACGGCGAGTTTGTAGCACAGCCGCAGTACAGCTTTGCAGGGAGCTTTTCGGATAAGGGACTTGCAAAGGTCACAGACGAAAACGGCAATGTCGGATTTGTCGACAGCAGGGGAAGAAAAGCGTTTGACGGCAGAATGTTCAGCTATGCCTCGGATATGAACGACAGCGGTTATGCGTTTGCGTATACTTTGACGATGCTGGAACTTGAGGGCAGGGGCTATTATGATATAATATACAGCCTTCTCAGTTCCGACGGAAAAGTGACCGAGCTTGCAAACGGCACGGGAATATCAGCGATATACGATGATAAATATATCGGCTTCAGACAAGCTGAAAGCAGTAACGAAACAACGCTTGACTTTACAAGGGAGTATGCCGTGTTCTCGGCGGACGGTACACAACTTACCGACTACTACGACCGCATTGTAAAAAGCGGAAAACTGCTCATCGTCTGTGACGGCATTGATGACGAAAGCAAACTGTATAAGGCAAAGCTGCTTAAAGCCGATACGCTTGAACAGGTCGGAGGAGAGTATCTGTGCGGTGCCGATATAAAGTCTTACGACAGCGGTGCGGTACTGCTTAAAAGAGATGATAAGGGCTTTATCAGAGATGTTCTGCTTTGCGATAACGCAAACGAAATATATTTTTGTTCAACAGGTTCACACATTGTAAGCGGATTTGATATGAGCGGCTATGCCTGCGTTTATGAAAAAGGAAAATACTGCGGATATACCGCAAGCGGAAAGCAGTTTGAGAGCGATAATCAGTTCGGCTCGTTCAACTGCGGTCTTGCGCCTTACTATGATAATGCTAAAATAGGATATATCAATACAAACGGCGAAAAGGTGACGGATGCAAAGTTTGACGGTGCAAGCGGATATTATGCGGACGGCTACGCCTATGTAAAAAGCGGCACGGAGTATTCCGTTATAGATATGAACGGAAATACTGTAATAGGAAAGCTTAGCTATGCGTCCGACAAGCTGATGTTTGCGGATACCGTGCATAGCTGGTACGACCCTGAGGACTTTGAAAAGTTTGACGGGGAGAATATGTTTCTGGGGGATTTCTATTTCTCCGAGATCGCAGGCAATACTTCGGACGAAGATATGTGGGATTATACTTACAGCGATATGATACCTGTAGCGAAAAACGCAAAATCATACAACGAGGTATACAGAAAGTACAATCCGCAGTATTACGATTACCGTATAGATGACGGATATTTTATCGTCTGCAACAGCCGCACATTAAACGGCAGAATAGTAGCTCCCGGGGAAACGCTTATAAGCACCGATACGGAAAACGAACTTTTCAACGCATCGGTAATTGATACGGACAGTGCAAGGCTTATAAGATACTGCGAGGAGGAGCATACTGCGGTAAAAGATCTGTTCGGCAATAAAACGGTGTTGCAAGGCTCGTCTGAGAGATATTCAATGAACGAATACACAGCCTGCGACCTTATACAAAGCAATAAGCCCAGTCAGACGGTGATATACGATAACAGGCTTTGCCCTGTGCTGACGGTTTCATCCTCCGTCAGCTTCAATCTGAATGAATACGGTGATAAGCTGTATATTGCATCGTTCAGTTCCGACCGTGAAAAAGATTCGGGCAAACAGGATAAAATCAGGAAAAAGTATGCTATGGCAGACAGGAACAGCGGTCATGTATATGCAGTGTACGAGAGGGCGTTTACAGCTCTGGGAAACGATTTCTACAAAACCAAGGACAGTAATTCCCTTGCCGAATATTACACGGCATACGGAAAGAGCATAGGAAAGTTCGTGTACGCAAAGGCATACGGCGACAGGCTGATGTGCTTTGACTATGACAAGTATTATATCTATGACAAGTACGGTCAGCTGTTGGCTCAGTATGAAAACAAGCCGAGAATAAGCGAAAACAGCGGAAGTGTGGTAATAAGAAACGATGACGGCAGCTTCACCTGCTATGACAGGGATATGAACGTACTGCTGACTACTAAGTATGATATTCAGCCGATGGAAAACGGTTATATGGCTTATCTGGCGGCCGAGAACGGCAGAGCAGGCTTTATCGGAAAGGACGGCAAGGTCGCACTCGAGGCAAAGTACGAATTTGTCAGCGCAATGTCGCCCGACGGATATTTTGTATCTAAGACATACATAAATAACAAAAACGGCTATGATTATAACGGCTATGCACCCGAGCTTATCGGTGTAACGGTAAATGATCTCAACGGCAAGGCGGAGATGGAAGGAATAAGCGGAATGTGCAATGCCGGCAACAGTGCGGCAAACGGTTATTCGCCGCTTGATTTCTACGCAGGTGCCGCATATTATGAAAGCACGCCCGAAATAACGCAAAATATAGCGAATTATATTTTTGTTGCAGATGACGGCGAAAGGCTTTATTATACAGACAGGTACGGAAACCGTCATTATGAGGAATACTATGTGAGCAACAGCGTAGATCAGAGTTATATGAGCCCTTGCATAACAGAAGGCAAGGCGGTGACGCTCAGCGTGCTTATGTATGACGAAACGGGCAAAAACTCTGCAACAGTGAATTACTATCTGAACCTTGACGGCACTCCGTTTGTGAAAGGCGACAGGACGCTTGACAGATTGCAAAGTTACGGATATATAATCGGAGATGGCAATGAGGATGGCAGATATAATATATACGGCGCTCACGGAAAAATACTGCTCAGCAATATTGAAACAGAGAAAAGCGCCGATGGCATCGGTATTAACAGAAACGGCGATAAGCTGGCGGTTTTGGATATGAACGGAGTAAGAATATTTGACCTTATAACACAGGAGCAGGTGTTCGAAAAGGAGGACGACAGATTCAGCTTTATTGCGGAAAATCTTATTTCTTATCCGGACGGCAATGCTTATAAAACGGTCTGCGTGAATCTTGATAACGGCAAGACGTATACCTATGAGGGACGAGTGAGCTTTATAAATATCGACTCGTATAGAAATAAGAAGGCCGTGTTCCCTCTGCGGCTTGTAAAGTACGGCAATAGAAACAACGGCGGTGCTACCTGCTATGATGACGGCTATGACTGCTTAAGCGTGTACAGCCTTGACGAAGATATGAAGGAGAACTTAGTAAACACTTATACGGCAGGAGAAGGGAAAAGCGTCTTTATGCTTGGCTCCGGCGACGGAACGGAAATGTACGGAATCACAGACACATATAATAAGAGCGGCAAAAAGACGTGGACTTTTATCAATGTAATGCTCGACAAGCAGATAACGGTAGACGGTGTAATCAGCGTAAATCAGAACAAGTACCCAGACAAGCCCTGCTTTATCATCGGCACGGAGAATGACGATGGCTCTGTGACAACGTATGAGCTTGACGCAGAAACTATGGAGCTGTCCGTGCAATAATACTGCTGTAAGCTATAATTTCCTTTATTTCTGCGGTTTTGCTTGCATTATTCCTTGCAATATGATATACTTAAATCTATATGGTTAAAACACGAAGCGAGAAACAGAAAAAGTACGGAAATCATAAGATTTAAAGTGTAAAAGAGAAAGGAAACAAAAATGATTACAGTATCGGACGTTAGTCTTTCATTCGGCGGACAGATGTTGTTCAAGGACGTAAACCTGCTGTTCACAGCCGGCAACTGCTATGGTGTTATCGGCGCAAACGGCGCAGGAAAGTCCACATTCTTAAAGATACTCTGCGGTGCGCTCGAGCCTACAACGGGTACGGTCACGGTTCAGGAGGGTCTGCGTATGTCGGTGCTTAAGCAGGACCACTACGCATATGACGAATATACGGTTCAGGAAACGGTAATAATGGGAAATCCCCGTCTTTATGAGGTAATGAAGCAGAAGGACGCTCTTTATGCGAAGGAGGACTTCACTGAGGAGGACGGAAACCTCGCAAGCGAGCTTGAGGGCGAATTTGCCGAACTTGGCGGCTGGGAGGCTGAAAGTGACGCATCAAAGCTCGTACAGGGTCTTGGCCTTGACGAGAGCATTATGTACGCTCAGATGAGCAGTCTTGCAGGTAATGAAAAGGTCAAGGTACTGCTTGCACAGGCACTTTTCGGAAATCCTGATATAATCCTTATGGACGAGCCTACGAACCACCTTGATATTGACGCTGTGGCTTGGCTTGAGGACTTCCTTGCGGAGTATTTCGGTACGGTTATCGTTGTATCGCACGACCGTCACTTCTTAAACAACGTTTGTACCCACACGGTAGATATAGACTATACAAAGATCAAGATGTATGTCGGAAACTACGAGTTCTGGTATGAATCTTCACAGCTTATACAGAAGATGTTAAAGCAGCAGAACAAGAAGAACGAAGAAAAGATAAAGGAATTACAGAGCTTTATCCAGCGTTTCTCGGCGAATAAGTCCAAGTCGAAGCAGGCTACATCGAGAAAGAAGCTCATCGACAAGCTGACGGTAGAGGAACTGCCTGCGTCAAGCAGACGTTATCCGTTCATCAGCTTTGATATGGAGCGTGAGATAGGCAAGGATATTTTACAGGTCGAAGGGCTTACAAAGACGGTTGACGGCGTTAAGGTGCTTGATCACGTCAGCTTTACTGTCGGCAGAAACGACAAGATTGCTTTTGTTGGCGATAACGAGATTGCCGTTACCACACTGTTCAAGATACTGATGGGCGAAGAAGAACCGGACGAGGGCTTTATCAAGTGGGGAAGCACCGCAAGCGTAAGCTACTTCCCTCAGGATAACAGCGCATTCTTCAACGGTTGCAAGCTGTCCATCCTTGACTGGATAAGACAGTATTCAAAGGATGAAACCGAAACATATCTGCGTGGCTTCTTAGGACGTATGCTGTTCTCGGGCGATGATATATTCAAGAATGTCGATGTGTTATCCGGCGGAGAGAAGGTACGCTGTATGTTCTCACGCATGATGCTGTTCCAGTCAAACGTTCTTATCCTCGACAGACCTACAAACCACCTCGACCTTGAAAGCATCACCGCCGTAAACAACGGTCTTTCGGACTTCAAGGGCAACGTGCTGTTCGCTTCTCACGACTATGAGATAGTACAGACGGTCGCAAACCGTATAATAGAAATAGCCGACAAGGGCTGCTACGACAGGCAGGGAACATACGAAGAGTATGTTGACTGGAGAAAGGCAAACCACGGCGGAAGTTTCACACTCTGATAAAACAGGATATATAACAAGGCGGACTGTCCTTTTTCGGGCAGTCCGCCGTTTTATATTTTATCGGCTTTTACCTTGACAATAAAATCAATATGTGGTAGTATGAAGTCAGAAGATAATGTAAGGAGGTTTTAATATGAAAAACAAAAGCAACCAATCGCAGAACACAGCAATTTGTGCGGATACTATTCCTGCCACGCAGTCAAAGCACAACCTTTATCACAAAATTACAAGCCGTATAAAACCGAATTATCTTGGTCTTGCAATGTCTGTACTTCTGATAATCGGAGCATTTGTACCGAGCTATGGCAGCTCGGGAGTTTTGCTCTGCGGATACAATGTGACATTGTACGAAATGACGGCATATTCGGACTACACCTTCTTCTTTCTCTTAGCAATCGGAATATTCTCGATCATCGTTTCGGTTATCGGTTTTGATGTTGGCGTGATACTCGGAGGTGTCGGAGAATGCGTTGTGACATTTATTCAGTTCAGGCGTTATTTCACTGAAGATTTTTCAAGTATCCCGGTTGAGCTGAATATAGGATTTTACATTCTTGTTTTCGCTTCGATAGTGCTCTTGCTTTCGGGATTTTTAGGTATCTCCAAAAAACGGACTGCAAAATGAGTTTTCGCCCCTGCGAGCGCAGGGGGGAAAATCATATTTCCTTGAAATCAAATTTAACATTTACGCTGTCCATCGTCTTACTTCGTCTGAACCTCGTCATAATACGTTCCTCTATGCCGTCAAACGAGCTTTTGTCCGCATCAAGTAACAAAAGAAGATACTGGCTTCTGCTGTAGCGTGTATATACATCTCTCATTCTCAGTGAATTGCTTATGCTGAACGAAATTTTATCCATTGCCTTTTCAAGCAGTTTTATATCCTTAAGTTCATTTTTACTGCTGTCAACCGCAGAAACAAGGCAGATAGACAGCTTGCTCTCGATTCTTTGACTTTCACGCTTGTACAGACGAAATATGTATTTGAATATTTCGTACTGGCAGTAAAAAACGCCTTTTTGCTCCTTGCTGTCATCGCCCGTGAGATCGCCTATTACCGCATCGAGATTATTCTGTACATCATTTCTTGGCTTTACCGTAAGCTCGTAAAGCTCGGTGAGGTGAGCACCCGGTGCGGCACCGTACTGCTCCATAAGATATGCACGGATATAATCATACTGCTTTGCGGCACGTTCGTAATCTCCCATTGCGACAAAGGCACGGATAAGGTTTGCGTGCATTTTTTCATCGGACTGGTCAAGCATTGTGGCACGCTCACAAAGCGTTATTATTTCGGAAAATTTTCCCATAGGGTAAAGTAGCTGAGCGCATTTGTCCACAGCAGAATTATAAAGTGCATGGAAATATACGTTTATAGGCTGTACCCACGTTTCTCCGACCGCTCCTGCAAGATAACCGCTGTTGTAAAGGGCGATAGCCTTTTTATACATACTTATGCGTCTTGTTCTGGAAAGCGACTCGTCCTCCGCTTTGCTTATGTACTCTTTGAAAAGAGAGGAATCTATAACACAGTCGTCGGTTTCGGTAAATGCGTATGAGCTGTGGCTTCCGGCTATGAGCCTGCCGCCGCAGGGTATCATCTCGTCAAGCATCGCTCTTGTCCTGTGTACCAGCGTTTTAAGTGCATTGGCAGGATTTTTGCTGTCCGACCATAAAAGGTCGATAAGCTCGTTCTGTGTTATCTCTCTGCCACGCTGTGAAATCAGATATTCAAGAAGCGAGATCATCTTTGAGCCTCTGTACTCGTTTTCGCACAGACGCTTGTCACGGTATGATATTGAAAACTGCCCGAACATAGTAATATGTATCTTATTCGGCATTTTTTCACCTCCCTGTTTTTTCTTTCGTCTTAACGTATGCTTTAATGAAATTTTACGCTAAAGTGCGAAAATAATTTAAGCAAAATTCAAATTTTCTGACTGATGTTATGCAACAAGCGTTGCACTGTTGGCGAATTGTGTAAATATGATGCTATATTCTGTAAATAAGGCTTACAAAAATAACTAATATCGTGTAAAAATGCACAATTCGCTTGACGAAATGTTGAATCAACTATCGTATAAGTAGAAATATGACGGCGATTCCGGCTACTGTTCGCAATGTAACCGAAATGTAACCACGCTGTGGCATAATATGCTCGTAAGGTTGAGATGTAGATTTGAGATGATGTCTACCTCACGTTTTTACTTTTCTTTCCGTCATGAGAAACAGCATACCGCAGCAGAGGTTGTAGTGATGCTGTTTTTCTTTTTTGTGTGGAAAGCGGTTTACAGGCAGGCACTTTTGAGCCTGCCTTTTTGCGTTTTACGAAAATCTGAATATTACTTTAGATTCTCGTAAATTATATCAGGTTGCTTGGTATAAATGAGTTAAGTTCATCAATAGGATATGGCGTTTCGCACATACAAACAATGCCGCCGTAACTTCTTTCAAGCGAAGCCTTATCTATAAGCTCATATTTTTTGACTTCCTTGCGGTCGGGATTTGCCGACTTCTTCACTTCAAGAGGATGAATTTTTCCGTCACACTCGGCAATTATATCTATTTCTTTGGCATTGGAATCACGGTAATAGTACAGATTAGACCTCTTTTTACCGTAAGCATAGCTTCTTATCAGTTCATTGACAACGTAATTTTCATAGTAATGTCCGCTTGCCGCACCGTTCATCAATGTGTCTTTTGTCAGCCACATTGATAGGAAAGCACATAAGCCTGTGTCACAGAAATACAGCTTAGGTGTTTTGGTAAGCCGTTTCAGTTCATTATTTGAATACGGATGAAGAAGATATATTATGCCAAGTCCCTGTAACAGCCGTACCCACTCCTTAGCGGTCGGCTCTGAAATATCTGCCGACTGTGCAAGATTGGAATAATTGACCTGTTCTGCTGTGAGAGCCGCACAGGTTCTGAGCATTTTCAGAAATCTTGCCGAATCGGTTACTCCGCCCGCCTCGGCAACATCACGCATGAGGTAGGTATCAACATACGAGTTGAAATACTCCTGCCGCATTTCTTCGTCAGCCTGTTGAACACGGGGCATACCGCCACGCCATATATGTTCGAATACGTCTGAAATATTGTTCGGATTTGTTTTGTTCTGCCTTTTGCAAAGCTCTTCAAATGAAAAATCAAGCGGTTCATCAAAAGTTATACCGCTTTTTTCTCTTTGCGAAAGGCTGTATAAACTCAGTATTCCAATGCGACCCGCAAGCGTTTCACGGACATTTTTCATCATATCGTACTGCTGTGAGCCTGTAAGCCAGAACTGGCCGTATTCTTCGCTGCTGTCACATATCACCTTTATACGCTCGAAAAGCTGTGGGGCATACTGTACCTCATCAATTATCACAGGTGACTTGTATTTCTGAAAGAACAACGCCGGATCGCTTTGCGCAAGTTCCCTTGCCATTATATCGTCAAGGCTTACATACGTTCTGTCAGTGCCATCCGCAAGCTTTTTCAGCATAGTGGTTTTTCCGACCTGTCTTGCTCCGGTCACAAGAACCACCTTGAAAAAATTACTCATTTCACGGAATTTACGTTCCGCTTCACGCTTGATATATTCCATTTGTGCGACACCTCTCACGATTGATTTACGAAAATCTAAGATTTACTTTATTTTATCATAATTTTGTTCCGCAGTCAAGGAAATGTGCCTTATTTTTATGAAATTCTAAACTAAACTTTATATTTTCATAAATTTACTTATCTTCTCCGATTTTTCTGAGCATTATATCGGGGTGAGATGCGTGCTTGATAAGCTCGCTCTTGCTGATCTGACCGTTTCTGTACATATGCATAAGGTAGGAGTCCATAGTAAACATACCCGATTCGCCCGATGCTGTGATAACGGTGTCTATCTGGTGGGTCTTTGACTCTCTTATCATATTTCGTATAGCGTTGTTGCACTTCATAATTTCAAACGCAGGACGCAGTATTCCGTCTTCGCAGGGGATAAGCTGCTGAGATATTACCGAGCATAAAAGCTGAGAAAGCTGGATACGAACCTGCTGCTGCTGGCTCGGCAGGAAAATATCGATAATTCTGTCTATCGTATTCTGCGCTCCGACCGAGTGCAGAGTGGAGATAACAAGGTGACCTGTTTCTGCGGCTGTAAGCGCTGTGCTTATCGTTTCATAGTCACGCATTTCACCGAGCAGTATAACATCGGGGGATTGACGCAGGCAGGCTCTTAACGCTACGATATAGCTCTTGCTGTCGCTGTTTATTTCACGCTGGCTTATTATGCTCTTTTTGTTCTTGTGAAGATACTCTATAGGGTCTTCCAGTGTGATTATATGGCTGTTTCTCTGCTTGTTGATCTCGTCAATAATGCAGGCAAGCGTTGTGGATTTACCGCCGCCTGCGGGACCTGTGACAAGCACAAGACCTTTTGTTCTTGCTACTGTATCGGTTATGACCTCCTGCGGAATATTAAGTTCCTTGTAATCGGGTATATCAAATTCAACTACACGGATGACCGCCGCCATACTTCCTCTTTGCTTGTACGCACTTATACGAAAACGGCTGAGTCCCTTTACGGATACCGAGAAGTCATCGTCGCCCGTTTCCTCGTATCTTGATATATCCCTTCCTGCAAGACGGTATATTTCTTTTATCAGCCTTTCCGCCTCGGCGGGCAGTATCATATTATCGTTTTGCTTGGTGATAATGCCGTTTTCCTTATATGTCACGGCAAGACCCGATATAATAAAAATATCCGAGGCTTTCTTTTCAACTGCACCCTTAAGTATTTCCATCAGTTCCATAATGTTATCCTTTCACTGTCGGCTGTATTTATACCGGTAAACTCTCGCCGTTCCATACAGGAAGCGAGTTTTCTTCTTCATAATAGTTATTGCTTATAATTTTCCAGCTTGTTATGACGAGTTTTTCGTTTTCATATTCTGCCTTGCAGACAAGCCTGCTTCCGCTGTTTACGGTTTCAATCCACGAGAATGTCAGAACACGGTTTTCACGGGTCCCGCCTGTCACTTCAATGCCAAGCTCCCTTGTCGCCGCAGAAATATCCGTTACACTGTCGTTAGCAAGAAGGAGATAAAGGCTGTCGAGCTTTTCTGTCGCCTTAGTGTCGGCAGAGTAATATTCCTCGTGCGTTACGGCGAGTTTTTTTGCTCTGTCAAGGTCCTGCCTTACCGTAATAAGACACATGACCGACAGCGTGACCGATGCCAGCACCACGAATATGACAAGAAGCGAGGACAGCCCGATGCTGTTCAGGCTTTTTCTGCGGTTCTCACTGCATGCGCTGTTTTTCAAGAGGCAACCCTCCTTGCACTTGTTATGGTGATATATGTGTTTTCATCGTCCGAGGCGGTGATGTCAAGGTACTGTATGTTTCCTGTCGTCCTTTCGGAAAGCTGTATCCTGATGTCGCCGTCGGCATATCGCTGTGACAATTCAGATATGCTTTCACCGCTTTTATAGCACTCGGCAATGTCGGCTGTTTTTATCTGTGCGTCCGACAGACGCTCGGCATATTTCATTTCGCTTGCCGCAATTCCGATAACTCTCACGCAAGCCGCCGCACATACGGCGAATATTGCGATCACCGTCAGCAGTTCGATAAGGAATGCTCCGTTTCTTGAACGTCTTTTTATGCTCATCCGGCACCTTCCTTTCCGCTTCTCAGGCAGTAGTGCGACGAGGTCTGCACACCGTTACAGGTTATCGTGAAGCTGATTATGTTTTTATCGGCGCTTGCTGTGAAATTATCCGCCGGGAACAATGTGTTTCCGTTTTCGGCAACAAAAGGAGCGGAGCTTTCGACAAACAGCTCCCTCAGCTCTCCGTCATAGCAGTAAATATACGTTATGTAGCTTTCGCCGTCTATCGTATCCGAAAAGCCGAGATAATCCGTATCTCCCTGCTTTCCGACGGATACTGCACCGCTGTCATAGCTGCGGAGCTTCTGAAGCACAAGAGTCTGTGCGGTAGCGGTATCAAAGCGCTTTTCGATCTCGCTTCCGAAATGCTTATATGCTTTGGCAAAAGCAAGCACCGCCGCCAGCAGACAGCACACGAACAGTACAAATACCGTCAGCACAAAAATCATATCTACGCCGCTTTTATTCGTTTTTAACGTATTTGAACGACTTCGGAGCATCTTTTCCTCCTGACTTGAATGTTGGGTTTCATTTAGCAATTACTTTTATATCCGGCATTATATTTGATGAAACCGGGCTGTAATGCACTATACAGCTGTTTTTATCTATATGCAGGTCGTAATTTTCAATAAGGTATCCGATGTTATCGGGGTAAAATCCTTCAACGGCATAGCACTCCGCCGCCGCCTTGCGTACACCGTTTTCGATTATTCTGAGATTTTCGCTCCTGCGGTTTCCTTCGCTGCCGGCTATCGACAGCGTGACAATCGCAACAGCCGCCGCAGAAAGAGCGACCGCAATGACCGCATCTCTTATTATGTAAAATGCACTTGAATGATTTCTTGTTTTCATATTATCACCGATGTTATCCTATGACCGTCATTACGCTCATCAGCGGTATCATTACGGACAGAAGTATGAAGCCTACGGCTACAGCCATGATTATTACCATAGTAGGCTCAAAGCGGGCAACCGAGGTCTGTATAACAGCCGAAACCTTCTTTTCCGCATTTTCCGCTATCGTTGCCATAGTCCTGTCGAGCGTACCTGTGCTGAATGCGATGTTTATCATTCTCATATTGACCGCAGAGAACATACCCGTGTTGTCGAGTGCGTCAACGAAAGGCTTTCCGTCTGCCATTTCCTTACGGCAGAGGCTCAGCTTTTCACGCATATATTCGTTTTCGAGCAGATTTTCGCACATATCGAGCGATTCGTCTATATCCATTCCGCTGGAAAGCGTCATTGAAAGAGCGGCTGAAAATCTTGCGGCATACAGAGTTTTTGCCGTTTTTGTATGAGAAACCGCACGAAGAACCGCTTTTCTGAAAGGCCTTACAAAGTTGTAAAGCACAACGCCGAGTATTATCACAAAAGCGAGTATTCCGATTATCAATATAGCAATATCGCTTATGACACCACCGACGCTCATTATCCACTGTGCGCTGTCGGGCAGAGTAAGTCCGAGCTGTGCAAAAACGTCCGAGAATATCGGAAGCACATAAACCGACAGCAGAATAATTACCACAAAAACAATTATAAGCAGTACCGAAGGGTATGCAATCGCACTTTTGACCGAGGTACTTATTTCGTCTATGCCTGCGTAATAGTCGGCAAGAGAAGCCAGCACGGTATCAAGCCTGCCGGTGCTTTCTCCGACCTCAAGCATCTTTATGAAATAGTTAGGGAACACTTCGGTTTTGTCAAATGCTCTTGTTATACTGCTGCCGTTTTCTATAGAGCGGAGTATCTTTTCAAGAAGTGCAGCCTTGTTTTTATCCTCGCCATCCTGCAATATGACGAGTATCCCGTCTGTTATTGTAAGACCTGAACTTACGACCGATGCAAGCTCAGAGCAGAGTATCGAAATATCTTCGTTTGAAAGGTAGTGCTTTTTGCTCATTTTATCCCTCCGTATCATTTTTCGCTTATCAATAATAATATATCACAGAATAGTTGCTTCCGTCCGATATGAAATCAACTATGCTTTTATAATCGTTTTCGTCCTTTGCGCTTGCCGCAAAGGTGGGGTCCATTCTGTTCCATTTGTTGCCGTCAAAATAGATATATCCGTCTATCCATCCGCTCCCGTCTACATACACGCTTATCCATGCGTGATAGATGTCGCCTGCGTAGCCGACAACAACCTTTGTCGGAATTTTTTGCGAGCGGAGCATTGCCGCCATAAGTGAGGCATAGTCAAAGCAAATTCCGCTCTTGTTTGCAAGCACCGTGTCGGGTACGGGAATATATCCGTTTGCGCCGTTTTCGGCAGTGGAAACATAGCTGATGTTGTTTATTACATAATCGTAAATCGCCGCTGTTTTTGCTATAGTATCCTTGTTTCCTCCACACAGCGTTGATGAAAGCGCAACGCACGATGAACCGGAGTTATACATACAGAACTGGTTCGGAGTGAGGAACGGCAGGAAGCTGTCGGAAACCGAAACGCTCAGTGTCTGCTTGAACATAACCGTTCCTTTTCCTGCACTTGTTACTTTAAGGACGCTCACGGTATAGCTTCCGCTTCCCTCCGTTATCGGTATGACCTCATAGCTTCCCGAATTATTAAGCTGGAACGTGTAGCGGACGTTTATATCATCGGCGTTTACCAGTATCCTGTAACTGCCGCTCATAGCCTTTTTCAGCTTTATCATCAGATAACCCTGCGATGAATTTGATGCGTCAATAAGTGCATCGCCGTTGCTGTAAACCTTGACCCCGTCTGCTGTCGGAGTGATTATATACGACGGTGACGGCTCTGTCTGAGGTGGGTCGGTCTGTGGTGGGTCGGTCCGGGGCGGATCTGTTACCGGAGCGACCGTCGCTGGCGGCTCGGTTTTCGGCGGTACGGTCTGTTTTGTTGTGGTGACAGCCGAGGTTGTGGTTGTTTCTTTTGTTGTTACGGTAGTTATTGACGATGCCGAAGATGTGGTCTGCGGTGAAGTCTGTGATGTTGTGGTGCTTTTTACCGCTATCGATGTTGTGACGGAGGTTGTGGTCGTCTGAACAGAAGATGTCTGCCCCTCTCCGTTACAGCCGCCGAGAACGGCACACAGTGCGATTATACCCACTGCAAGCGTTGCCGCCGGTATATGCTTTTTCATGTGCCGCCCCCTTTGCGAATGTTGTAGATTACATTTATTTAAAGTATAGCACAAATGAGAGAAAATGTCTATTAAATATAAAAAGAAAAGCCACGATTTTTTACATCGTGGCAATCAATTTTATTCCTTTTTCAACTCGTCTATAATCTCATACAGCTTCACAAGCTCAGCCATTGTAAGCTGTTCTGCTCTTGCGGTAGCCGGTATACCGCCTTCGGTCATCTTTTCCGCAAGCACCGCTTTCGGTATCTTAAAATATGCCGAAACGGGATTTGCAAGCTGTTTTCTGCGCTGAGCGAAAGCCTGCTTTATCACCTCAAAGAAAAGCGGCTCGTTATCGACCTTGTACGGCGGTTGTTCATACCGTTCAAGACTTATGACCGCACTGTCAACATTGGGGGCAGGCATGAACGATCCCCTGTTTACCCGAAACAGCTTCTTCGGCTTTGCGTAATAGTTTATAGATGCGGTGATAGCGCCGCACTCACGGCTTCCTACTGCGGCACATATCCTGTCCGCCGCCTCAAGCTGTACCATTACGGTTATCGCTTTTATCGGCAGCTTTTCCTCAAGCAGCTTCATTATTACGGGCGAGGTTATATAGTAGGGCAGATTTGCACAAACTATCACGTCCATATCGGGAAACTTCTCGGCTATCAGCCTGTTCAGGTCTGTTTCCATAACGTCCGCAAAAATAACCTCAACGTTGTCGTATTCTTCGAGCGTTTCGTCAAGAATGGGCTTCAACCCCGTATCTATTTCAATAGCTACGACCTTTTCGCAACGCTCGGCAAGCTCCCTTGTCAGAACGCCGATACCCGTGCCTATTTCTATCGCCCCGACATTTTTCCCCGCACCGCCCATTTCGGCTATTTTAGGGCAGACGGTCGGATTTATCAGAAAGTTCTGTCCGAGCGACTTTGTAAAAGAAAAGCCGTGCTTTTCAAAAAGCTGTCTTATTGTTGAAATGTCGGTAAGTTTCATTCTTTGTTTCCTTCGCTTTCTTTTGTGAACATCTCAAGCACCTTGAATGACTGCTGAAGATTTGCCACGCCGTATATGCTTATTCCGTAGTTTTCGCTCTTGTCAAGATTTTTAAGCGAGGATTTCGGCACAATGCACTTTGAAAATCCCATTCGTGCCGCCTCACGCACACGCTCTCTTATATGCGATACCGCTCTTATCTCTCCTCCAAGACCGACCTCACCGAACATTGCAACATCATCGCCTATCGGAATATCACGAAGTCCCGAATAAAGAGCAAGAGCAATCGCAAGGTCGCTTGCAGGCTCGTCTATTTTAAGTCCGCCTATAACATTTATATATACATCATATCCGCCGAAGTTGTAGCCTGTCCTCTTTTCAAGTACGGCGAGCAGAACGCACAGCCTGCTGTAGTCGAAGCCTGTCGTCATTCTGCGTGGAGCGGAGAACGAGGTCTTGCCGACAAGCGCCTGCACTTCTGCCAGTATAGGTCGTGTACCCTCGACAGTACAAAGCACGGTTATGCCGCTTACCCCTGCCGGTCTGCCAAGAAGAAGCATTGCAGACGGATTTTCGACCTGCTCAAGCCCCTTGTCCTGCATTTCAAATACGCCTATTTCGTTGGTCGAGCCGAAACGGTTCTTTGCGGCTCTTAATATCCTGTAGCTTAGCTGTTTGTCGCCCTCAAAGTACAGTACCGTGTCCACTATATGCTCAAGCACCTTAGGACCTGCTATACCGCCGTCCTTGTTTACATGACCTACAAGAAACACGGCTACCTCAAGGCTCTTTGCCATCTGCATAAATGCCGAGGTACATTCTCTTACCTGCACAAGACTGCCGGGAACGGACTGAAGCTCTGTCAACTGCATTGTCTGTATCGAGTCGATTATCACAACATCGGGCTTATTCTCACGCACGCCCTCTATTATAGTATCGCAGTCGGTACAGGCACTGATATAAAGCCCGTCGCTTGCAACTCCCAGCCTGTCTGCACGAAGCTTTATCTGACGTTCGCTTTCCTCACCGGATATGTACAGCACAGTCTTATCCTGTGCAAGACAGCCGCATATCTGTAAAAGAAGTGTCGATTTGCCGATACCCGGGTCGCCGCCGAGCAGAACAAGCGAGCCTTTGACAAGACCTCCGCCGAGTACCCTGTCAAGCTCCGACATTCCTGTTTTGTATCTTGTTTCGTCACTGAACGAAAGGTTGTTTATACTTGAAAGCGGAAGCCTGCCGCCGCCCGTGCTTTTTGCAAGACCGTGGGATTTTGGCTGTATAAGCGTTTCTTCAAGCGTGTTCCATGCTCCGCAGGCATTACAGCGTCCGCTCCATTTCGGATATTCCTGACCGCACTCACTGCATATATATACTGATTTTGATTTTGCCATTTTTTCGTCCTTTCCGATGAATTACTGTCCGGAGCTTGTAATATCACCGCTGTTTTCGGGAATACCGGTCGTTGAAATTTCCGCCCGACCTGCATTGTCGGCAGGCTTTGAGGTGAGATATGTAAGTATCCCGTTGTATATAGTATAGGCTACCTTACGCTGATAGTCGGTATCCGACAGATTTGCCGCATCATCGGGATTTGAGAGAAATCCGCATTCTATCAGCACGGCAGGTATCTTTGTGTTCTTGAAAAGGTACAGCTCGTCGCCCTCCTGCTTTATCTGTCTGTCATTGCCCGGCTGTATCGTCTTGAAATTATCCTGCATTATCTGCGCTATCATACGGTTGTCGGGGTTGTTCGCCGTGTAGAAAATCTGTGCGCCGAAATATTCAGGCTCGGTGAACTTGTTCTGGTGAATAGACAGGAACAGGCAGTCGCCGTACTTGTTTATAATATCAAGACGGTTTTTCATATCGGAAACCTTCTGCTCCCGTGTGCCTTTTACGCCTTCATCGTGTATCGAAATATCGCTGTCACGGGTCAGCACTACATTGAAGCCCGATAAAGTCAGCATATCGCTGAGATCACGCACAATAGCAAGATTGATGTTCTTTTCAAGCTCACCGTTTATGCCGACCGCACCGCTGTCTGTTCCGCCGTGCCCTGCGTCAAGTACGATGGTTTTCTTATTTGTAACGTGCGACGTTGACGCTCTCACGCTCATCTGCGAGTAGTCGGCAGTTGCCGCAATGACGGTAAAACAGCCGAGCAGGACTATAAGTGCAGGGATTCGTGTTCTTAGCCGCTTAAATTCAAATCGTTTCATGTTCAGTTTCATATTGTCCGACCTTTCGGTAAATTTTTGTACATTATATGAAACGAGCAGTGAAATAATGACAGGCTATGCCTGCCACAGCTTGTAAAAAAACCTACATAACTTTTAAAAATGGGGTTTGGGGCGTAGCCCCAAGCGGGGTGAGGGCGGTAGCCCCACATTTAGCCCCTTTCCCAGGGAAAGGGGTTTGGGGATAGGGATTGAGAACAAGCACTTTTTGAAAAAACAGACTTTTTACGAAAGTTATAAAATTAATTATACCATAAATCAAGTCGGTGTAAACCGACACGGCGGTACGCCGTATTTTGTCGTCAGACAAAAGATTTAATGGTAAAATGTTCTCAGACGTGCGGTGCGCCGCAAGCCGTGCTTTTGCACGGCAAAATCCGCTCCCGGCGGATTTTAAGTCTGAGGTTATTATACCACACTTCCCCTACACCCGCAACTTTATCTCCTTTATTTTTAATGAATAGCCGGGAATTTTTGAGTTATCATATTTACGGGCGAATTTAACAGCGTTTAAAAACAACTAAAAACAGTGTGAAATATATGTAACCTAACATAAAATTATTTTAGTTAAACGAATTTGTAAGTGTGAAAACGGGTTACACCGATACTTACTTAATTAAATTGTGTAACACAGTTAAGTTAGTGTGAATTTTGTTTTTAATGCACATAATAAACAAATATAATTTATGTGTTTTAGCTGAATTTCCTATAGCCGTATTGACTTTTAGCTAAAACGTTGTATAATCTTAAGTGAATTAAGCAAGCGGAAACAGCTTAATAAACATGAGCTAAATTCATTAACTATCAACTAAGGACCAGTGGCTAAGCACTGTCCGACCAGAAAGGAAATTATCACATGAAAGCAAAGAAGATACTCGCAGGTATCCTTGCGGCAAGCACAGCAGTTTCGCTGGCAGCCTGCAACAGTAACAATGCAACATCATCAACATCAGGCAGTACATCATCTTCATCAAAGACAGAAGATAACAGTTCTGTGACATCGGGGGAAGAATCTTCGACTACACCTTCGGGCGAAAAGATCACCCTCAAGGTTCTTACTCACCGTACAGACCGTAAGGATGACGGCTCACTCGACAAGATGACAGATGCTTTTGAAGAAAAGTACAACTGCACTGTTGAATATCAGTCATTCAAGAGCTACGCAGATGACGTTTCGACAATGATGAGCACCAAGGAATATGGCGATGTACTCATGATACCCGATACAGTTAAGCTCGCCGATCTTTCAAACTTCTTCGAGCCTCTCGGCAAGTACGATGAGCTTAAGGATAAGTACAAGTGGGCAGATCAGAAGATGTATGACGGAACAGTATACGGCCTTGCTCACTTAGGTTCTGTTAGCGGCGGTATCTGCTACAACAAGAAGGTATGGGCAGACGCAGGCATCACAACAATGCCCAAGACAGCCGACGAATTCATTGCTGACTTAAAGAAGATCAAGGAAAAGTTCCCCGATGTAATTCCTTATTATACAAACTTCAAGGAAGCAAGCTGGACGGCTGCACAGTGGTCAAGCCTTGTTGTTCCTTCTTCGGGTAACCCCAACTTTGAAACAGACCTTATCGTAAACAAGGAAGACTTCTTCACAGAAGGCAAGCCCTACTACAACGTATTCAAGCTGATGTACGATATATATTCAGATCCTACTCTTATCGAGGGCGACCCGATGAGTTCTGACTGGGAAGGCTCAAAGCTTATGCTCGCTAACGGCGAAGTTGCTACAATGACAATGGGTTCATGGGCAGTTTCACAGTTCCAGCAGGTTGCTAAGGATAATAACCTTGATCCCGAAAATATCGGTTATATGCCTGCTCCCTTCTCTAAGGACGGCAAGCAGTACGCACAGTACGCAGCAGACTACTGCATGGGCATAAACAAGAACATTGCCGATGACAAGAAGGATCTCGGCAAGAAGTATATTGAATGGTTCATCGCTGAATCCGGCTTCTCTGAGGCTGAAGGCGGTATCAATACACTTGAAGGCAGCAAGCTCCCCGATTACCTCTCAGCATTTGACGGTTGTGAATTCTTCACAGCAGCATCAGCTCCCGAAGGTCTGACAGGCGTATTCAACGCTATCGACAAGGATTCTGAGGTTGGTATATGGACAGGCGACTCTGCTAACTTCAAGCTCCAGCTTGCTGAAGCAGCATTTGCAGGCAAGGGCGAAGACGGCTTCAAGGCTATCGCAGACTCCGTTAATCAGAAATGGGCAGCTACAAGAGATGCTAACGCAGAGCTTGAAGCATACATCAAGGCTAACGGCTAATTAACGCTATCGTATTTTCTTCATAGATACTCCAAACACACAAACCCGTACGGAAAGGCGTAAGTCTTTCCGTATAGGTTTTTATGGAGAAAATTAACTAATTTACAAAAATAGAAATTATTTCTTGAAAGGACAGATTTATGGCTACTCAAGGCGTTACCGCAATTCAGAAGCGTCGCACATTATGGCAGTGGCTTAAAGGCTATACAGGTCAGAAATACATGACCACAGTGCTGTTTCTGGCAATACCTGTCGCACTGCTGATACTTTTCACTATTATCCCTGCTGTGAATATGATAATATTCAGCTTCCAGCAACGTGACCAGCTTGGCGTAAATGTACAGTGGGTCGGTTTTGACAACTATAAGACGCTGTTTACCGATATGGCATATCTTTCAACGCTCATCAACAGCTTGTACTACTTTGTCGGCTCGTTTATACAGCTCGGACTTGCACTTTTCATCGCAACTCTGTTATGCTCGAAAATAAAGCTCGCAGGACTGTTCAAGGGAGTTATCTTCTTCCCTTATCTTATGAACGGCGTTGCGGTAGCGCTTATCTTCCAGAGATTCTTCAGAGGCGATGACGGCGGTACGCTCAACTCCATAATCGCACTTTTCGGAGCAGATCCTGTAAAGTGGCTGTCAAACGGCGCTATCAACAACTGGTGTCTGGTTTTTGCGTCGGTATGGCGTTATATCGGCTTTGATATTCTGATGTTCATCGGCGCTATCCAGTCTATCTCGCCCGACATTTACGAAGCGGCAGATCTTGACGGTGCAAACGCATGGCAGAAGTTCTGGCACATAATTTTCCCCGGTATCAGAACAATCATCGCATTACAGCTTATCCTTGCCATCAAGGGTGCTGCATCTGTATTTGAGATACCGTATATTATAACCGGCGGTAAGATGGGAACATCGACCTTCGTTATCAAGACGATCGAAACGGGCTTCCAGTACCAGAAGATCGGACTTGCATCCGCAATGGCTATCGTCCTGCTGTTTATAATAATAGTGATTACGATGATCCAGAAGATATTCTTTAAGGAAGAAAAGTAGGTGTAACAATGACAGACAATATCACAACAACCGAAAACTCCGGACAGACCTCTTTCAATATGGATAAATACAGGTTCAAGGAAACGCCTAAGGGTGTAAGAATACTGATAGACATATTGAAATACGCCGTGCTCGTCATAGCCTGCCTTATAGTTATCGTACCTCTGGTAGTCGTATTACTCGGCTCGCTGAAAAGCCACGAGGATTTTCTGACAAGCGGAGCGTTTGAGCTTCCTAAGGTGGTGGAGCTGGCAAACTTCAAGACGGCGTTCCTGCAGGGTAACGTAATGAAAGGCCTTATCAATACCGCTATTATCCTTGTGTTCTCGTGTGCGGGAACAATAATCACAGGTACTATGACCGCCTTTGTTGTACAGCGTTTTACAATGGTGTTCACTAAGCTTGTAAAGAATATATTCCTTATTGCCGCACTCCTGCCGAATATCTCTATGCAGGTAACGGTATTCCAGGTAGTGCACGCACTCGGTCTTTATGACACCCTCGCCGCACCGATAATCCTTTATATCGGTACAGATATAGTTTCGATCTATATCTTCATACAGTTCCTCAATAACATATCCGTATCCCTTGACGAGAGTGCGATACTTGACGGCTGTTCATATCCGAGAGTATACCTGAGCATCATTCTCCCTATGCTCCGTCCTGCTATTGCGACCGTGCTTGTAATCAAGTTTGTAAGCATATACAACGACTTCTATACAGCAAACCTGTATATGCCCAGCGACGGACTTCAGGTCGTATCGACAGCACTATATAAGTTCATCGGTCCTTACGGCTCACAGTGGGAAATTATCTTCGCCGGTGTAATTATCTGTATCATACCTACGTTAATAATTTTCCTTTCGATGCAGAAGTTTATTTACAGCAACCTTGTTTCAGGCTCTGTAAAGGAATAAACGTTTCCGATTCTCCTTACTATATATGAAAATGACGTCACGCCGAAAAGCGTGACGTCATTTTTGTTCACGGGAAAGTTTGTACATAAATGCAGACGTTCATAATTTTTAACGGCGTGAGTTTTTTCTGCTGAAAACGCAGATAAAACAGCCGTTTTATTTGTAGCTGCTACCCTTATATATATTGGGATAAATTAAATTGAATGATAATGAACGGTTTCTTTTATACGAAGCAACACATAGCTCCAACGAGAGCTTTTTAACACTTATAGACCGGTAGCATTCATTTCTCAGGAGTGCCGCCGCTACTGTCATAGCAGTTTTCTTGTCATCATACCGTGCAGCATATTCCGGACAATATACGGTTGCTTTTGCGGAATTAATGTATTTGATTTTCCCATCTTTGCTTATAACCTCGAGTACATAAGCCATGCTCCCACCTCACTTTACAATTATCCGATAATAAAATTATAATTTAAAGAAAGGCGCATTTCAATAACAAATCAAAAATAAAGTTGAAAAATGGGATAATATGTCAGAAATTTTGTCGAATTTATTGAAATCACTGAAATAATCCGAATTTTACTCTCAGACGGCAACATTTTTTCAATAGTGCGTCGCCTGTTATAAGCACAAATATTACTGTGGATACTGCGTGGATAAGGTCAAAGGGTATGCCGGAAATGATATATGCGGTAATTGTCTGTAAGTTTATATCGGTCGTGTAGGTAAGCACACTTGATATATTCATTATTCCGCCGTAAATAACGAGGACTGACAGGAAGGAGTAGATACAAAGGGCGAGCGTGTTGCGCTTTTTCGAGAAGATGATACCTGCGAAAAAGCCAAGAAGCCCCATTGCAAACATCTGCCACGGTGTCCACATACCCTGACCGAACAGCATATTCGATACAAGCATAGACACTGCGCCGACAAGAAAGCCTGCCTGCGCACCGAGCGCCGTTCCGCTTATGATAACGATTGCGGCAACGGGCTTGAACTGCGGAAACATAAAGAAAAGCTCCCTTCCTGCGACAGCCGCCGCAGAAAGCACGGCAAGCACCGCAATATCCTTTGCGGACGGCTTCTTTTTTTCGAAGCTGATAAAGAAAGCGGCAAGGCACTCGACAAGCACGGCAAGAATTATCAGCAGATGCTTTCTTGTGTCGCTCGGAATAAAAAGTGTGCCGAGTATCACTGTGAATGGGATAAGAACAGCGGTTATAACGCCTGCGACAATATCGGACGGAGTTACTTTTTTTGCGGTTACGGGCGGCTTTGCCATTGAGTTTTTCGGGGCAACGCCGATAATAAGCATAATCATAGGAACGCACAGCAACGCATATTGCAGCCAGAACGGCTCTGACGGTATCTCAAAAGGGAATATGCCGGTACCGGCTAAAAGCATAAAAACAAATCCGACACTGCCGAGCGAAAGCATTACCTTTCGGAAAACCGAGAGCCTTTTGCGTTTTTTGCGTTGCGGTACTGCTGTGTCGGGCTTATCGCCTTTTATGCCGTGAAAACGTCCGGAGAGATTGCCGCAGTTTTCAGCCCTTCCTCCGAGAGAAGCTATAAGCCCTGCGACAGTGTAAACATTATCGCATACGTTTTTGGCGATTTTCGCACTGTCTGTTGTGAAGAATGAAGAATCGGCAAAGAACTGTGACGGCGGCAGAGATACGCTTATTTCGCCGTCAAAAAGCAGGGCGCATATATCCGCCGTTTCGGCACAGAAATCCATATCGTGACTGACAATCACAATCGTTTTCCCATCTGCTTTAAGCTGTTTCAATAATGCCGAGAACATCTGCTTATATACTGCGTCCGCCGCCTTAGTCGGCTCATCAAGAAGAAGTATATCCGCACCGTAGGAAACGAGCTTTGCGAGCGCCGCCTTCTGCCGCTCCCCGCCGGATAAGTCAAACGGGTGACGTGACAGCAGGTGCGTAAGATTAAATGCGGCGGCTATTTCATCGGCATTGCCGACAAATTCTTCTCTGAGCGTTTCCTTATTGAAAAGCAGGGTAGGGTCTTGCGGAAGAAAACCTATCTTTCCGCCGTTTATCGTTATTTTTCCGCTGTTTTGCTTAAGAGTACCGCAGATAAGGCTTAGCAGGGTCGATTTTCCTGCGCCGTTGCCGCCCACTATTGCGGTTATGCTCCCTTGCTTTATGTCAAGCGAAAGGTTTCTTATAATATCTCTTTTGCTGTTCTTATAGCCGAAAGACAGATTTTTAACGGATATACAGCTTTCTTCAGACAGCGTATCGTCTGCGGCGACAGGTGATATGAGCCTGTGATTTTCGCCGTATGCAATATACCAGTCCTTAGCGGAGGGAACATCAAGCAGTGGAAGAACATTGCTGACAGATGCACTTGCTCTTACTCCTGCCGGCATTTCAAAAAGCATAGGGTGATCGTTTTCTGACAGATGCTCTGTAAGAGAGCTTGCGTCACCGTCATGGCACACCTTGCCGTTGTCGAGCATAACCACACGCTTTGCAACGGACAAAAGACCGCCGAGCTGATGCTCCGCAACAATCACGGTCGTACCAAGCTCCTTGTTTATTCTTACAAGCAGTGAAATAAACTGCGTGGATGCGATAGGGTCAAGCTGTGACAGCGGCTCGTCAAGGAGCAGTACATCGGGATTCATAGCCATTACAGACGCTAAGTTGATCATCTGCTTCTGACCGCCCGAGAGCTTGTCGCAGTCGCAGTACAGCAAGTCCTCTATGCCGAAGAACAAAGCGGTCTGGGAAACCTGCGAGCGTATTTCGTTTTGTGAAAGTCCTATGCTTTCCGCACCGAAGGCAAGCTCGTGCCAAACCTTGTCGCAGACGATCTGCTCGTCGGTAAACTGCGTGACAAAGCCGGCAAAATGACCGCTGAAAGAAATTTTTCCTTTTTGCGTTCCTGCGTCGGCAGGCGCTTTCATAAGATTTAAAAGGGTGGATTTTCCGCTTCCCGAACTGCCGCAGAGTATTACGAATTCACCTTTGTTTATTTTAAGCGAAATATCGGAGAGTGCGTTCATATCCGAGCCGGGATAGGAATATGACAGATTTGAAATATTATAAAGTTCCATTTCTTTCCCTCCGTTTAAAACGTGAATAAAGCTCGGTTACAACAGGCGTCATACAGAGTATGAGCCAGAAAATATCCGCAGAAATATCGAAAGCAGTCAGCGGCAGGATAAATTCTGGATAATAGAGATAATAGGCTTTACCGCTTGCAAAAAGAATAATAATTGCGGTTGTGCATATCACGGTCACAGACATTATAATAAAGTCTGACGGCGCAAAGCGGAATATGCTGTAGGCTGTACGTTTTGCTGTACCGTAACCTCTGTATTTCATAGATCGTGCGGTATATGCACTATGCTCAAGTGTATCCGTTACCGCAACGGAGAGAACGTGAACACCGCTTCTGATACGGCTTCTAAAGTTGCCCTCGTATATATCGTTTCCAACAAAACGCTGAGCCGCCGCCGCTTGCTTTGCACGTCTTGCAAACATAGGCACTGAACGAAGCGTCATTGATAACAGCAAAGCGAGTGACGGCAGTGCTTTTCCGAGAAGATATACCGTTTTATCGCTTGTCATACACTTGTTAAGTCCGATAAACCACATAACGAGCGATATTGTCATAGTGCCTGTAAACAGCGAAAAAATAAGCGTTTCAAGCGTGATACTGTTGCCGCTCGGCAACTTTGCAAGCACGGTTATGCCTCTGTTTGAAAACAGAAGATTTATAACCGCCGCAAGCAGTGTCATAGGCAGCATTACAAAAAGCGTTCTTGCGGCGGTTTTTCCGTTCAGTAAAAAAGCAAAAACGGCAGAGCAGATAAGAGCCTCAGCCATAAAGACGGGGCTTTGCACTATTGCGGTTATCAGTATCACCGACAGAAAATACATTGCCGCAGTTACAGGGTGTGTTCTTTCCATTGTTGCTCCTTAGTTTTAAAGGTCATAGCCAAGTTCGCAGGTATAGCGGAATGCTATTTCATCGTTGTTTACCGGCTTGTACGATGAACAGCCGTAGTTCGGGAAAACGCCGTTTACGCTGTACATCCAGCCTGAGCCTTGTCCGCAGTCGAATTCATAAAGGTTGTTGATACCCTCGACATAGTATGAGCTGAACGCAGGGGTGTAGCTTGCCTCCATCTGAATGCTGTTTTCGTCACAGATACGGCGGAGTATATCGTAGACGCTTTCACCGCTGTCGAATCCGACCGTTCCGCTGAATATTACGGCATCATCGGGAATGTACTTTTCAAGTCCTTTTTTCAGTTTATCCTTGTTATCGAGTATGGTTTTGCACTCTATAACGAATGTGCAGGTGTTGTCATATTTCTTTATCGGCTTGTCTGGCTTCGGGGTCGTTGATATTACAGATGAAGCGGTCGATACTGTTGTGACTTTTGAAGATGCCGTACTTGCCGAAGATGTCGGGGCGGATGTGAAAACGGGCTTTTCGGTTGGCTTTGAAATGTCTGCGGCGGTAGATGATGTTGATGTGACAGAGGTTATTGCCGGTGTTTTAGGCTTTTCGCTTTCAGGTAAAGTTTGTGAAGAAGTATCCGTAACGGTTGTTGCGGGTGTTGTCTGAGAATTGCCGTCTGTCTGAAAAGCCGTTGTTGTGACAAGGCTTTCTACGGTTGTAAACGATGATGTTTCGGGGGTAACGTATGATATAGCGCTGTTTTCGGCGGCATCTTTTCCCATAGCGGCGGAAACTACCGCAATTATTACCACAACGACAAAAGCCAGCCCAAGACCGAGTATATATTTGTATTTATCAAAAAAAGCTTTCATTTTTTCTCCGTGAAATATCGGTTATGTAAAAATTGTTCCGCACCTATTTTATCATAAAAACAGGTACGGAACAAGCATTTACATAATAGTTTTACTTATTTGCGCTTTTTCTTCGAAACAAGCATAACTGCGCCTGAGATGAGAACTGCCATACCGCCTGTTACAAGTACGCCTGTACCGGGATTTATGGGATCGTTTTTATCTTCGGGCTTGCCTGAGCAGTCGCCGGGCTTTACAGAATCGCCGGGCTGTGCGGGCGTATCGGGATTTTCGGGTTCTGTCGGCTCAGCCTTCGCAGACATTTCGTAAAGTGAAGAGCCGTCCTTTGAAAGCTCATAAGCTGTAAGAGCGAGCGCCGCCTGTTCGGTAGCCATATAGTTTTCTTCGCCGCCGAGCGTGTGGCTGTAGCCGTTTTCTGTAGCGTAGCTTTCAAGTGCGTCGATAAGCGTGATGCCGTCAACGATGAATCTTGAATCTGTTAGCGGGTCGATGCCGAGAGCGGCAAGTGCGATAAGTACCTGCGAGGTGCTTTCACTGCCGTTTGCATATCTTGCGTTCTCGTCAAGAGATTCTGCAAGGAACTCAAGACCGCTGTCTATAGCCGCATTTACCTTCTCGTCAGCCGCATAGGGAGCGAGAGCCTGTATAGCCATAGCCGTAAGGTCAACATCTGCGGTATCGCCGGCGAGCGCCCAGCCCTTGCCCGTCATATTGTCAACAATATAAGCGATAAGCTCATCGTGCGTCTTTGCGCTGTAATCTGTAGTGTCGAATGCTATAAGTGAGAATATAACCGCATTGATACCCTGCGATGTGATATAGTCCATATCGTCAAGACCGCTCAGCAGGTTATGGCCTGCGATGTCTGCGGAATTCTTTCCGAGTGAGGACAGAGCGATTATAACTCTTGCGTTCTCCGTAGGCTTTCTGTCAGAAAGTCTGTCTGAACCGTTAGCCTTTACTGCTTCACAAAGCTCGCTGTAGTATTTTGCCGCCTTGTCGGCAGAGAGCTTTCCTGCTCTTGCGAGTGCGATAACCGACCATTCACCGCCGATAGACTGAACGGGGTAGATATCGTTATCCGCAAGAGTGCCGAGAACAGTGCTGAAGTGCTCTTCGCTCTTTGTGCCTGCCTGCTTTATCGTGTCGATAACAGCAAATCTTTCTGTTGCCTTGTCAAGAGTATCCGAATTTGTGACCTTATCTCTTAAACGCTCGGGAACTGCCGAGTAAGCATCCTTTGCGTTTTCAATCTTATCCTTGCTGTCAGCGGTTACCTTGCCGATTGCGTCTATTGTCTTTATCGCATTGCTTATAACGTCAGCCTCAGCCTTAGCGAGAGCTTCTTCTGCGGCTGTTAAGGTTTCGTAGTTTCCTACAAGTGCCTTTGCGTTGTCGCTGAGCTTGTCATAAGCCGTTCTTGCCGCTGTGATGTCGTCATTGCTGTCGAGCGTTACATCGCCTATAGCGTCAATAAGCTCTTCAACCTGCTCAGCCGCCTTTACATCATTGGGAACGAGCTTCAGGTAAGCGTATACGGGCTGTTTTTCACCGTTCTGAACGATTATTCTGACAACCTTTATTTCAGACTGATTAAGTGCGATTTTAGCCTCTGTGCCGGATGCTACACGCTGATTGTTGATATAAATGTTATCATCGTCAGCGCCGGATACGGAAACGTTCACGCTTTCCTCGATACCTGTGCTTATCTCGTAAACACCGTTATCATCGGGAGTGATTTCCTTTATTGTCTTGCCGTTTGCGTCTGTTAAGACTATTTTTCCGGGAAGCGCTGTCGTGCCGACCTCTTCCTCGTTTGCGGTTGTTCTTACAACATAAGAAACCTCTGTCGATTTCTCGTTGAATACGCCTGCCCAGATGTTGCTTGCTGTCTGTATCTTTATATAGTGAACGCCGTTTTTGAATGTAACGGGGTTGCCGTTTTCATCTACCGCCCACTTTAAGTCGAAACCGTTTGATTCGGCATTTTCGCTGTATGCGTTTACATTAGTGCCTATCGTGCCGTTCTTGAAGTAGTCAACATAGCCGAACCTTGTCGTGCCTACAAAGGAAGCTGTAGAGCTATCGCCCTGTATACTGCCCTGAACGCTGGGGATAACAACGCCTCTGAGTGTGACAGTATCGCTCTTTGCAAGATCGTTCATATAGTAAACGCTGGGTGAAACCCATCTGCCTGTCTGCTTTGAGCCGTCGTTTGAGTTGCCCTGATTATCCGTCCAGCTTGTTTTACCGTCGGCTGTCTTTTTGTATGTTACTTCGTAATCGGTGATGGTCGTATCTTCGAAATGCTCACTTCCTGCGAGTGCATACCATGTTTTGCCGTCCTCAGAAACATATACCTGTCCGCTTTCAGCCGCACTTCCGCCGCTTACAAAGCTGTTGCCGTAAGCGTAGAAGTCAAGGCCGTAGGGGTTTGAGGGGTCGTCTGTTACGGGGTTTTCATAGTAATATGTGATATAACCGCCGAAGTTACCGAGTGATTTTATAGTGCCTGCGAGCGTCTGCTCGGGGCCTACACCGTAGGAAACGTTGGTGTACTGGCTGTTGATGCAAAGATAATCAACGACCTTGTCGGGTACGTCATACTTGCTTCTCTTTGTAGCCTTGACAGTATAGCTTTCTGAAAGAGTGCCGTCTGTTACCGTTACAGTAGTGTTTGCGCTCTTGGTAACAAGACTGTAAACGCCGTTTTCATCTGCTGTTGCGGCATCGTTGCCTATCTTAACTGTGCAACCGTCGGCAACCTTGAAATATACTGTGGGGAATTCTGCGTCATTTGCTATAACTATATTATAGCTGAGAAGTGACGGGTCGAATGCGGGATACATATCGCCGTGTTCGCTTTTAAGCTCTGTAAAGTGTACGTTCTTTATAGAAACGTCAGCCTTTACGAGCTTTATTTTGTAGCTTGTTATCTTGTCTGCGTCATCAAACTTGTCTGTAAGATAATCGCCGTCCGAAACCACATCTATTGATACTGTAACAGTGCCGTCCTTGCCGAAGGAATATGCGGGAGTTGTTTCGCCGCTTTTAAGCTCTGTATATTCGCCGTCAGCCTTTGCTCTGAAATGAACGTTTGCGGTTTTGCCCTTGAGAGTAAGTGCAACGCTGTCGGTGCCTCCCAAAACATAGGCTGTGTAGCTGTGGCATTCTGCGTTTGTGCCGGTCGTATCGGTCACATTGCCGTTTTCGTCATTTCTGAAAACCGTTCCTTCTGCAAAGCCGTTGTACTTTGTCGCATACAGCTCTCTGCCGGCAGGAACAAGCGTGATGCCGCTTGTGCTTGCGATTTCCGCAGTGTAGTCATAGGGACGTGTTATGTTGAACACATACTGCGTCTTTATGCTTTCATCGTCAATGTAGCAAAGCTCTAAAATCAGCTTAGTCAAGCCGAAAGGAATATTAGAAATGCTGTTGAAGCTGCCGGACTTTATCTCGTTTCTCTGTGCAACTCCGTTTATATCGGTGTATACCGCATAGCACTTCAGCAGATCCTTGTTGAACTTAGTTCCGCTGTTGATATAGAAAGATGATGTGCTGTAAGACTTTATCTTTACATCATATTCGAGCTTTTCGGGGTCGAAAGCGTCATTGTCCCAGCCGTCAAGCGAGAAAGCCGAAAGTGCAAAGCTGTCAAAACGTGCGGTGGGTCTTGTGCCCTCCTTTATTGTTACCTTATAAGTGCTTGCTGTTGCACCCTCACCTACCGTAACGGTGATAACATCGCCGTCCTTTATTTCAGTAGGCTTTGTAAGGCTCAGCGTCTTGTCGCCGATCTTGCTTACCGTCTTGAAATTCTTGTTCAGTGCGGTAGGACGGAAATTGATGCTCTTTGTGCCGAAAGGAACAGTAAGAGTATAATTATAGGTCTTTGCACTGAATTCGGGGGAAAGCGTGCCGTAATCGCTGCTTATCGCTTTAAGCGATGTATCTGTACCGCTCCAGTCACTGCCGAGGTCTGCACCCCAGTCCATAGTGTACTGCATACGGATCTCATCGCCGCTTACGAGCTTGCCGTTAGCAACGGTATAGGCTGTGAAGCCCTCGTTTGTAAACCAGTCGTTGAGCGTACCCATCCAGCCGCTCATCGAGCCGCCGTCAAACGCCGCAAGGCCTGCGATCTCGCTTATGTAGCCATCATCTGCGCCCTTCTGAGTAAAGCCGGAGCTTTCGATAGCGTCCTTTATGCAGGTCATTGCGCTTGAGGTCTTGTCAAGCGATACCCACTTGTCGACCTTGGTACCTGTCCACGCAGGAGCGTTACCGCCGCTGACCGCTTCGGTAAACGTTGTGTTTTCTACAATAACACGGACGCTTCCGAGGTCATCATCGGCAAATACAGTAAAGCTCACCTGCGGTACTGACAGCAGTGCCAGTGAAAGCGCCAGCAGTAAAGCTGTCACTTTTGCTGTAAATTTCTTTACATTTGTCATAGTTTTACCTTCCTTTATTCTTTTTTGCCGTAAGGCTTAACCGTCTAATCTGCGTTTTGCCGCTTTTCTTCTTTGTCTGGAGCGTTCACGCTTTTCACGGCTTTTCTCCTTTGCTGAAACCGCAGGAGGCTCTTTCAGCCCTGCGGCTTCAAGCGCCCTTGTCCACGGACCCAGCTTCTGCTTTATAAAGCAGACTTCGCTTGGAGTAAAATCGGAGCGTTTGGGCAGAGTGCCAAGCTGTTCATACTTTTCGCAAAGCATAGCGACAGCCTTGCTCATTTTTTCGTCCGCCATAACGTCACCTCCGTAAACAAATACGAAAAACGGCAATAAAAAATGCCTTCACCAAAAAAAGTGAAAGCACAACTGATCTTTAAGCACAGCAAACATAAGCCATACGGATATGCCAAAAAAGCATAAAGGTACAGCCTTAGCTGAAGATCGGCTGTACTTCTTCCTCGTCCAAGAGACAATGCCGAAAAATACGGGGGTATTCTGACTTGTGAGCATAGGCTCAGATACAGTAATGACGGTTGCTCCGGATTCTCACCGGATTCCCTATTACCTACCGGGCAAAAAGCCTTTCGTACCGTATTTTCGATATTCGGTTAAGGTTAAGTATAGCATAAAGGGGAAAGAAATGCAAGAGGGGAGGGGTATTATATTATTTTGTATAAAAGCGGCACGTTATGCGGTCGTTTGCTTGCATTTGCAATACTATTATGATATAATAAAAATTACCATAATTGTGATGCAATTGAAAACTGCATACCGAGGACAGAAACACAAGTATCTTAGCGGACAAGGGGGAAAACTATGTTCAAAAAAGTCATAACACTATTATTCGGCACGGCGTTTATGGTAGTGCTGATGCTTGCGGCAGGCGGCATCTATCTCCTGCCCGAAAATTTCATGGGCGCATACACAAATATGTATACCGATGTGTGGACTGCCGTGGGAGGGCTGTTCAGTCTGATGCTGGTTCCCGGCTTCGTTGTAGGCTATGCCGCCTGTCAGAGCCGGATTCTCGGCGCAGTCTGGTTTGTCGGCTTTGTCGTATTAGGATTTATCAGCGGAATCAGTATCTGGTGGATCGTCACAGCTGTACTGCTTATCCTCTCCTACATATTCTGTATCAGCGAAAATGTAGGAGATTATGACGATCTTGACACCTATGACAAGCTCTGCGTGCTGATTCCCGCCTTTGGGGCACTGCGATTTATTGACCGCTTCGGGCTGGAAGGCTTTTTCGGCGTGATAGGAAAAATTCTTTCTGTTCTTGCAATAATACTGAATTTTGCGCTGATGATCGCTCTGTGGATCGTGCCAAAGGATGAAACCTCCGTGTTTGGCACGGTTGTCATGCAGATCAAGGACTTTGGCAGTACGCTGTTCGGCGTCGTTGCTATTTTTGTTTTTTTGCCGCTGTTTTCAGTTTACAGTGCAAAGTATTCATTCATAAAGCCGGGTCTTGCCAAGGTTCTTGCAATCATTTTCGGCGGCTACGACATTATGCGCGGAGCATTTGTAACAATGCCCATTTTACTTAATGCCGCTACCGGAAGCGGGGGTACATCAACGGAGGGTGAAAATCCTATTTTTAATAATATGTTCGGCATTGAGGCGTGCTTCCTTATGGCGATGCTGCTCGGCGGAATACTTTGTGTTAAGACTGCCTTTGGTAAAAAGCTGGGTATGGTCGCACAATTCTGTTTGACAAAGGACGGCACGGCATCACTGCACTGTCTGATGATGGCGGCACTCTGGGCAGTGCTTGTATTCAGCATAGCGCCCGCCGCAATCTTTATTGTGTGGCTTGCCGCTGTTGCCGTTATACTGCTTGTTGCCGGAACATTTAGCGCTATGAATCCCGGCTACAGCTATGAAGAGCTTAGGTCTATGGGCTACTCCGACTACGAGGCAAGAAAGCTGATACGAGAGACAAACGGAAGAATGACTGCCATATAAGGAGGTACAAAAATGACAGACGAAAAACGCAGTCGAATCAAAGAACTGGAAGAAATGCTTTCCTATCTTGTAAACGACTCAATGACGTTAGAGGAGAAGCTGAAAAGCCTCTCGGGCGCATATTGGGAGGCGAGTAATTCCGGCTACGGCGACGCTATAGCGAACAAGCTGATGGGCGGCGAAGAGGACGAGCAGACACTCCGCTGGGAGAAAAACTGCAAGAACAAATACAAAATCGACGCACTCATCGACCTGCTTGACGAGTTGTCAAGAGAATGTGGCGATAAATGTTGACAGCCATTGTTGCGGCATATCGAACCGCCAAATTCTGACAATGAAATTTGTATCGGTATTACCGATGTGCCGTATGAAACAACAAGACAATATACCGCTTTCGCTCCCGATAATCGACCGGAGGCGGAAACGGTGAAAATCAAAGTTTACAGCGATATAAAATAGGAGGAATCATTGTGAAAACAGTTAAATGTCATCGTTGTGGTAAAGAGTTGGTAACGGATGATTATAATACCGACGGAAAAGCATATTACTGCCAGTGGTGCGCACCGATAGCCCGTCAAGAAGAATGGAACGCACAGCACGGTTGTAAGAGTATAACGACCGATAAGGACGGAAACATTGTTCGAAAATACCGTGACGGTAGCACCACAGTCCATACTCCAAAACAAGTCAAGCGCAGTTTTTGGCAAACTATTATAATCCTGATCCTTTTAGCGGCGGGAGTGTTTGTGGGAATAAAGTATTATTCCTATTCTAAAAATGAAAGCAACCTGCTCGCGCCGTTTGAAATTACGCAGACGGAATCGGGCGACGGCTCGAATGTCATAAGCACCGCACTTTCGGGAAGCAGTACATATAAAATCTGCGAATTGACCGTTTCTCCAGAGAAAGAGGGCTTTGTATCAAGCATTTTCAGTTCTTCCTCCGATTGTGCCAAGACCTCTAATTTTACGGTGGACGGAAAAACAGTCTACCGCTACTATTTCAGCGGTTATGATTTCGGCACGGGGCTTGAGGGCGAGTTTTATCTCACGGATATAAACGGCAAACGGGCACTCATTGATGATGATCACGGCAAGGTCTATATGGAAGGCTCTGAATTCTTCGGCAAACATATCGAAAAATTGGAGGCGTTTAATCCGGCTACGGTATTAAAACCTCTTACCGAAAAGGTAACGGGCGGCGAATACGGTATCAATTCGGAATATTATGTCCTGAAAAATGACGGCGTATCTTTAAGTTGCTCCGGGGATGGCAATCGCATCAACGTCCTTGATGAAAGCGGCGAAGTAAGACTCAGCTATAAGGTACAATACTATGAATCCTCTATGGGCAAATTACCGAATTATTCGAAATATGAAATTGTAGAGTAAATACAGACTGAAAGGAAAATGAATTATGGGACTGTTTGGAATGATGTCGTATGACGAAGCAATGGAAACGCTGATTGGCGGGACCGCCTCAAATGCAGTTTTGGAAAAGGCGTATAAACGGGTAAAAAAGAATACGTACAACGAAAGTCAGGGAACAGTGCAGTTGCATTATTGTTTCGGCCAGCTTTACGGTATTGAAAAACTTGAAGGCTCCGCAGAGAAAAGAATTTTCGGTTCAGTGTGGCTATCGGTGGACTATAAAGGTGATTTTGACGATGACAACCTGCAATTGGTTAAAAGGTTTTTGACAAGCAAACCCGATTTTAACCGTCAGGTGAATGAAACGGCTTTGAATATGCAGCCCGATAACAAGGATTACAAATATGCGACCGTTTATCTGATTTTTGCGTATTTGTATGGTTGCGGTTTTGAACCGGATATCGGGAAAGCCGAAGAATATGCCGAAAAGTCTGAAGCGCTTGGAGATGAAAGAGCGGCCGTATGGAAAGCGCGTATCGAGGCCGTAAAAAACGGCAAATAAATGTTGTTGTAAAATGCAGAAGACGGTAAACAGTGGCTTTTGCGTATACTGTAAATGCGGAAAAACAGGTGGCAAAAATCAAATGAAACTGAGAATAAAGGAAACCGCGTGGGCAATCAACCGAATGGCGGGAGGTTACCGTGAAAGAGTCACCGCTGATGTATGCTTTCCCTGTGAAGCCGGGGAGCTTCCCAATTTTGGAAAAGGCAAGCGGCATTTTACCATTGATGAGGTTACGGAAAACAGTATCAGTTTTTCGGTACACTGCGCCGACCCAAAATACAACAAATCGTGGAAAATAAACAAGGGCGAAGAAATAACTTATAAACCACGCTCCTTTGACGGCGGGTATTTCTACGATATTAAACTGAATTAGGATTGTACTGCTATGAATGCGATCGGAATAAAAATTGAAAAGGCAGACGGAAAGCACGACCTTAGTGCAAGTAAATTTTTCGGTGCACCGGTAATTCCTGCAAAGTGGTCGGAATCGTTCTCCGATGATGTTATCTTTTTTGCGCAGATACGGCTTTCGGATATCGCAGAGCTTGACACGGATAACAAACTGCCGCATACGGGCTATCTTTATCTTTTTCTTGATATTGAAATGTATCCTTATCAGGCGATGGCGTATTATTATGACGGCGAGCCGAATGTCGTTATTGATGATTTCAACGAAGCAGAACCTCGGTTCGCTCATCTGAACGAGGACCGGCTTATGAGCTTTGAGCCTGTCGATGAAGATTTTGACGGTATTCGTCTGTTTGGTATTCCTTCATCAGGCTACGAAACAGATGATGAACTGCTGCTGCAATTCGATCCGCTGGCTGAAAGCACAGGCTTTCTTGACGATATAGACGGCTATGCTTATTTCTTTTTTGGTGAGGGTAAATACCGCATTGACGATATCCGATTTTTTATTGATCGCTCGTAGTCATCTTACAGATAAGATGACAGTATGTGCAAAATCGGAATTATCCTGATGTATTTTGTCTTTTGCTATAGAGCTATAGGCGTAATGAAAAACACCGGGAACGGTCTTTTACAGACTGTTCCCGATGTTTTTAACTGAAACGTTCGTGCTTATAAGTCGTTGTATTAAAAATACACGATGCTGTTGCTTTGTTTTATAGTCCAGTTACTTATCTTATCAGAACGCAATTCTATCCTCGATGTACTTCTTTACATCTGCGATAGGCATTCTTTCCTGCTTCATAGAGTCACGTTCACGGACTGTTACGCAACCGTCCTCAACGCTGTCGAAGTCGTATGTGATGCAGAAGGGAGTACCGATCTCGTCCTGTCTTCTGTATCTCTTACCGATAGCGCCTGCATCGTCATAATCAACGCAGAAGTACTTTGACAGCTCGTCTGCAATCTCGCCTGCTTTGTCTGCAAGCTTCTTTGACAGGGGCAGAACTGCCGCCTTGACGGGAGCTAAGTAGGGGTGGAAGTGCATAACGTTTCTTGTTGTGCCGTCCTCAAGCTGTTCTTCGTCATAAGCTTCTGTGATAACTGCAAGGAACAGACGCTCAACACCGAGCGAGGGTTCGATAACATAAGGAACGTACTTCTCGTTTGTTTCGGGATCGAAATATTCCATCTTCTGACCGCTTGTCTTGATGTGCTGTGTAAGGTCGTAGTCGGTTCTGTCCGCAACGCCCCAAAGCTCGCCCCAGCCGAACGGGAACAGATATTCAAAGTCGGTTGTAGCCTTTGAGTAGAAGCAAAGCTCTTCCTTATCGTGATCACGCAGTCTTAAGTTTTCTTCGTTTATGCCGAGGGACAGGAGCCACTTCTTGCAGTAGTCCTTCCAGAAATAGAACCAGTCAAGGTCTGTGCCGGGCTTGCAGAAGAATTCAAGTTCCATCTGCTCAAATTCTCTTACACGGAAGATGAAGTTGCCGGGAGTGATCTCGTTTCTGAATGACTTACCTACCTGTGCAACACCGAAAGGTACTTTTTTACGGGTAGTACGCTGGATATTCATAAAGTTTACGAAGATACCCTGCGCTGTTTCGGGACGGAGGTAAAGCTCGCTCTTCGAGTCCTCTGTAACACCCTGGAAAGTCTTGAACATAAGGTTGAACTGTCTTATGTCTGTGAAATCAGCCTTGCCGCAGTTGGGGCAGGTGATGCCTTTTTCACGGATATAATCCATCATCTGCTCGTTTGACCAGCCCGCACAGTTTGTGCCGTCAAAGTCCTCGATAAGATTATCCGCTCTGTGACGTGTCTTACAAGCCTTGCAATCCATAAGGGGATCGGAAAATCCGCCGATATGACCCGATGCTACCCATGTCTGAGGGTTCATGAGGATAGCACTGTCAAGACCTACGTTGTACTTGCACTCCTGTATGAATTTTTTACGCCATGCGGATTTGATGTTGTTCTTCAGCTCAACGCCGAGAGGCCCAAAATCCCATGTGTTTGCAAGTCCTCCGTATATCTCACTGCCGGGATATATAAAGCCTCTGCCCTTGCAGAGAGCGACCAGCTTATCCATGGTTTTTTCTGTGTTTTTCATGTGCGAAATTTCCTTTCATGTTTTGCGTTTAAAAGCAGTGCACGGCAACGTATCTGCGCTGTCGTGCTTGTCTGCCGTATAATTCGTTTTAAATAGTGTTTGCCTCCGACCGTTTCGCTGTATAGAAAGGTCGGAACTTACAGTGCTTTACAGCTTTTCGATCCAACCCATTTCATCGGGGAGCTTGCCGTACTGCATACCTGTCATTGTATCGTAAAGACGCTGAGAGATAGGTCCTATCTTGTTGTCGTTGATAAGCATAACCTTATCGCCCCACTTTAAGTGACCTACAGGTGAGATAACAGCGGCTGTACCTGTACCGAATACTTCATTCAGCTTACCTGCATCGTAAGCGTCTGCGATTTCCTGTATTGTGATTCTCTTTTCGCTTACCTTAAGGCCCCACTTCTTGCACAGCTCTATTGATGACTTTCTTGTGATACCCGAAAGGATAGAGCCCTGAAGTGCGGGAGTAACAACCTCGCCGTCAATGACGAAGAAGATGTTCATAGCACCTACTTCTTCAATGTACTTACGCTCAACACCGTCAAGCCACAGTACCTGTGAGTAGTTCTGCTTGTGAGCCTCGTCCTGACCGATGAGCGATGCGGCGTAGTTACCGCCTGTCTTTGTAAAGCCCATACCGCCTCTTACCGCACGGACATAGTTTGTTTCAACATAGATGTTGACGGGATCAAGACCCGAAGCGTAATATGCGCCTGAGGGTGACATGATTATCATAAAGTAATACTTGTCGCCGGGACGAACGCCGAGGAACGGATCTGCGGCGAATATGAACGGACGTATGTAAAGCGAAGCACCGTCTGTATGAGGTACCCAGTCCGCATCTATCTTTACAAGCTCGTGGAGAGCCTGTAAGCAATCGTCAACGTTTAACTGAGGGATAACAAGACGCTCAGCGGAGATGTTCATTCTCTTGAAATTTTCTTCCGGACGGAAGAACTGAATGCTGCCGTCGGGAGTTCTGTATGCCTTCATGCCCTCGAAGATTTCCTGTCCGTAGTGAAGAACCATAGCGGCAGGTGAAATAGAAATATCCCCGTAGGGAACTATTCTTGCGTCATGCCAGCCCTTGCCCGTGTCATATTCCATAACGAACATATGATCGGTAAAGATGTGACCGAAACCGAGCTTTGTTTCGTCAACGGGCTTTGCCTTAGGTGTTTTAGTTTTCTCAATTTTGATTTCCATTGTAAAAACATTCCTTCCTGAAAGCGATTTTCTCGCCGTAATTTCCGCCATAGCGGCAGCTCGTCTGCCTTATGCAAGCGAAATACCGTTTCCTTTCAGCATCTGTCCGATGAAAGCACAGGAAAATTATGTATGCTTGCAGTACCGACTAATTGTACAAAGAAAATTATAGCACTATTCTTGCAAAAGTTCAATATCTTTTTCACATTATTTGAATTTTTTGAGCGGATTTCTTTCATCAAAAGTCCGTGTTTATAATACTATGCAAATAAATCGGTCCGATGCCTGTTGAATGGCACCGGACCGATCGCAATATTTCAGGTTACTGCTTGTTTGACATTTCGTAGGATTCGATCATCTTCTTGACCATCTGACCGCCGATTGAACCTGCCTGCTTTGAAGTAAGGTCACCGTTGTAACCGTTATCCTTAAGGGGTACGCCTACTTCGCTTGCAGCCTGCATCTTGATGCTGTTTAATGCTGCCTTGTTCTTTTTATTGGTACTAGCCATTGTTGTTTTCCTCCGTATTTGTTATGCAGGTCCTTTTGACCTTGCAACATTATTATGTTCGGAGATTTTTTAAATATCAGATGAAATTTTTGGTGAAAAATCAGAACGCAGAAAATACGGCAAACCGTTCTGATTTTGCAAATGACATTGCAATCAGAATTCATCTGTGTTAAAATAAATTAACATATTTTTACGGAGGAATCGCTATGCCTACAGAACTCGAAACCATGAAGCACGCCAAGGAATACATAGACAAGCTCGCAAACGGAATAGACCCTTTTACCGATAAGCCTGTGCCGGACGGCGATATTATCAATAACGTCAAGCTGTCACGATGCTTTTTCTACATTTCGGGGATACTTGAAAAGATTATCGAAAACGGTGGAGAAGTATCGCCTGTTTATTCCGGAACAATTGCTGATGGCAATTGCATTATAACAGATGAGGTACGCTCAGAATTAGTGGCGATTGATGATAATATTACAACGAAAGCTGTCAATGATATGATAAACGTTGCTTTAATAAAGCATAATTGCAGACAAATTAAAAGCGGCATCGTATCGAAATGGCTTACCGAACTTGATTTGATTCAGAGATACAACGATATTGACGGAAAACGCAGAAGGCGTGTTACTTCAGTCGGAGAAGAGGAAGGTCTTATTGAAGAACGCAGATTCACGGCTAAAGGATTTCCATACAATTGTATATTACTAAGTAAAAAAGCTCAACAATTTGTAATTGATAATATAGATGCAATTGTATCTGAAAATAGCACAAAATATGAGAAAAAACCAAGAAAACCGTTTGTCGTTACTGATGAAATAAGAAATAATTTAGTTCCTACGTCTGAGGCTGTTTCGGTTTCTGTAATGACGGCAACTGTAAATAAAAGCGTTTGTGAAGGAGAAGGAATGTTAAAGGTGGGCATGATTGCACAGTGGCTCGAAAAACAGGGAATACTTGAAAATACAGAACTTCCTGGCGGCAGAAAACGCCGACTGCCAACCGACGAAGGTTTACAGCTTGGCATATTTACCGAGCAGAGAACATCAATGAGCGGAGATGAATATACAGCTGTGCTTTATCCGCCGGCGGCACAAGAGTATATTTACAGTCATATTGACGAAATAGCCGATTTGAATAACGGATAACATAAAACCGGAGCAAAAAACTCCGGTTTTACTTTTATCCTCTGACATTATAATCCTTTGCAAGAAGCACAGACGCTTTTGCGAGCTTATGCAGATAAACAAACGGTCCGATAATGATAAGGCTTCCCAGAACGTTCCATAGCCAGTAATCCGAAGCACCGAAAGAATATGCTATGCCACGTCTTGCAAGCTCGTTACCCATTCTTGAAGAAAGGTTATGGAACCATACGATAAAGCCAATACCGAATGTAAGCGGTCCGATGATAAACGCCATAAGGCAGTAGTGCATTGTCTTTTTTCCGTCAAATCTGCTTGCGATAAGATTTATATCTTCTGAAATTCCGGAAAAGAAAACAAACGGATAAATTCCGAAAGTTATAATCGATAACAGAATCAGCTTAAGAAGACCTCTGCGTGTATTGAGCTGTCTTACCGGTCCGTATGGCTGCTGTCCGTATGGCTGCTGATACTGCGGTGTAGGTTGCTGATACTGCGGTGCGGGCTGCTGATCGCACTGCTGAAAGTTCTGTTCAACAGGCTGCTGATAATTGTTCTGTTCGTTCATGTTTATACCTCCCTGAAAGTTTTCTTTATAATAACATAATATTAGACAAATGTCAATAATTTGATTTAATAAAATTAATCTTTAAGACAGCTTATCAAAATGCCGCAGATAAAAATATCGTTCTTATCCAAAACAGTTGACAGAGTGAAAAACCGGTGCTATAATGCTATAATATGAGCATTACGCAACAAGCATTACAGAAAAATCCATATCACGAGGTGATATTATGCCACCCAGAGCAAAATATACAAGAGAAGAGATAACCGAAATAGCGCTCGGAATAGTAGCAGAGAGCGGTGCTGAATCGCTGAATGCAAGAAGTCTTGCAGAGGCTATGGGAACATCGACACGCCCTATCTTTACGGCATTCAGAAATATGGAGGAGCTTGAAAGCGCCGTCCGTGAGTCTGCTATGAAGGTGTTCGGACAGTATGCGGAAAAAGAAACGCCTGATATGCCCGCATTCAAGCAGGTGGGCATACAGATGATTACTTTTGCAAAGGAAAAGCCGAAGCTGTTCAGGCTTCTTTTTATGAAGGAACAGGCTCATACTTTCAATTTTGAGGAAATGTTCTCGTCTATGCTCGGTGTTACGGCTGACAAGTGCATTGAGTATATAATGAACGATTACTCGCTTTCAAAAGAGGACGCTATGACTTTATTCAGGCACGTCTGGATATTCACCTATGGTATAGGTGTATTGCTTTCATCCAACATCTGTCTGTTCAGCGAAAATGAGATTTCGGATATGCTGAGCGTTCAGTTCAGAAGTATGCTGATTATGATAAAGTCCTCACATGCGGCAAAGTAAAACCCGATATACATCCCGATCTGTTTTATGACAGGTCGGGAATTTTTTTATCCATTTTTCCAAACAGTTTTCAATCCGTACATAAATAATGTAGCAAACGGTGGTTTAATATACTTGAAAAACGAACATTGCAATGTGTTTTCAAGCGGTTTTCAAAGCTATTTTCCAAGTCTTTTTGCGTGGAAAAGGGCAGAAGAAAAAATGCAGTCAACAGTATATAATATAGTTATAAAATTACAGATTTCGGGAGATGACATGGATAAGAATAACAAATCGGAATCACTTAACGGTGTGTATGGGGCGATATGTGAAATTATCGGCTTCGAAAATACCGTTAAGCTGTACAATCAGATGAAAGGCAGTCAGATAAATTTCCCCACACGGCTTTATTCTAAGGAATATGTCGCGCTGGAGGCGGAAAAAACCTATGACGGCACATCTGATTCGCTTAATAAGATAGCCGCCGAGTATAACTATTCGGAGAGGACTATAAGAAAACTTCTGAAAAAGAAAAACGAGGAGGAATAAGTATGGAACAGGAAAGTTCAAAGAAGAACAACATAATCGTACTGTGTGTGGTTATTGCAGTAATAGCTGTCGCACTGGTTGCCTATTTTGTAATAAGCGGTCAGAAGGATAACGGTCAGCCTGCGGTCAGCGCAACAATGGAACTGAACACCGTCAACATTTACGGTGCCTGGTACAAGAAAGCAGGCGACAGCACATACGAACTGAGATTCAAAGACAACAAGGAGCTGTCATATAAGCAGACGGCGGCAGACGGCACGGTCACGGCACAATCCGACGAAGGTACATACGATATTGCGGACGGAAAGCTGATACTTACAATAGTTGCAGGCGGTCAGACCTACAGCGACACCTGCATAGCAAACGTAAACGAAAAGCAGATGTCGCTCGTGACTGAGGCAAACGGCAGTGGGCTTTTCGGCGGTATCTACGACAAGGACGGAGCGGATTATTCCGTACCCGATGTTTCCCAAAACGAGCTGTCCGAAGCTCCCGATACCACAACGGCACCGCCTCAGACAACAGCGGTGACAACAGCACAGACAACACCCGAAACTACAGTGCAGACAACACCTGCACCGGAAACAACACCTGCCGAAACACAGGCTGAAGCTCCTGCTGTTACCAATGAAACAATAGCGCTTCCGGACAATATACAGTATTATTTTGACAACGATTTTGCCGACGTATGGGGAATTACAGCCAGCATTTATACCGGATATTATGCCTGCTACGAAAAGGATGGTCTTGATATCTACTATTGCAGGAAAGACTATATTGACGGACACCCGGTTATAGGACGAGGCAAGGCTATTATGGTTGAGTGCCCTATAATATCTTTCTTTACGGATTTTGACGGTTATGTGACATATGGAGCTTTCAGCGATTATCTGTACAAAAATTACGGCGATTATATAACACTCAGAGATGATGGTACATTTAGTTTATATGATGACGGAAAATATGTTATATACTTCAGTTTTGATTCAGATGCTGAAATATCTTCTTCAACGCTTATCGGCAGTGGAAACATAGTAATATGCGAGGAAGAGGAATATTACAGAGAAGGACTTTAATTCGGGAGGAACGTTATTATGAAAATGAACAAGGAATTTATACTTAAAAACCTTATGGGAATTATATGTGCCGTGATAATTCTTGCACTGTTTCTTCCCTTTATGTCGGTAAAGGCGGAGGTTTCTGTTGGAGGATTCGGCGGCGGAAGCACCGATCAGTCGATGAACGGCTTTTCGCTTGTGACGGACGGCGGATTTTTCGGCTTTGCGTTTATACTTTGCCTTGTGGCAGTAGCGGCAAGCTGTTATATCCCTCAGCTGAAGCCTTTCAGAAAGATTATATCCGCTATAGGCTCGGTGGCAGGTATCGTCTGCCTGTTCATAGCGCCCGGTTCGGCGGCATCGGCAGTAAATGCGGCGGCAGGCGGAGCGACCGCAGGCACGGGAGTATCCGCAAAGGTAGAGCTTAACTATCTTATAGGCTTCTGGATAATACTTATTCTTATGCTCGCCCTTATAGCAATGTCGGTAATACAGTTCTTAGGACTTAAGGGTAACAAGGTATTTGATGCAGTAAACTCAGCCGAAGATGAAAACGGCACTGCGGGCGTATCTCTGCCGTCAATAAACGCTGACGGAATAAAGTCGGCGATAGGTTCAGTGAATGCCGACACCATAAAGAATATGGCACAGAATGCCGCAGGAAGCATCGCAGGTGCGGCAGGAAATCTCAAGGATAAAGCGTCACAGGCGGCGGCAAATATTCAGAATCATTCAAGCACAGCGTCTGCAAAGAAGGAAGATCCGAAAGCGATAATGGAGCAGATAAAACAGCTTCACGAAATGAAAGAAAACGGTATACTGACGGAAGAAGAATTTACAGAAAAGAAGAAGGAGTTCCTCGAACGGCTGTAAGCGATTGAATTCCTGCCATAAATAGTGTATAATTATATATACTATGATATACACAAACGGAGGAACGGCAATGGGAAAAACGTCAAACTGCCTTAAAATGCTGCAGATCTTAAGCTCGGGCAGAGTGTATAAGGGGCAGGAACTGGCTGATATTCTTGAAACAAACGTCCGAAATATAGCCGAGTACCGCACAGAGCTTGAAATGGCAGGCTATTATATAGAAGGTATCCCCGGCAAATACGGCGGATACCGTCTGATAACGCAGAGTGTGATTCCTACGGTAAGGCTCAATGAAGCCGAACAGCGTGCGTTATCCTCCGGAGCGGAATATCTTAAGAGCCGCAACGATTTCCCTTACTCAAGCGATTATGAAAAAGCGATGGGAAAGGTCTTTGCGGCGGTAAAGCACGAACAGCTGCAGGAAATATCCGTTGCCAACCGTTTTCCGCTTGCCGTTGACGAGCAGGAGCTTAGCAGACGGTATGATACGGTGGCGCAGTGCATCGCTCACAGAAAAGAGCTTGAGATGGATTATCTGTCGCTGTCAAACAAGGTGTCGCACCGCCGCTTCGATCCGTATAAGCTGTTTATGTATAACAATGCGTGGTTTGTGCTGGGGTATGATAAAAAATCATACGAGATCCGCTATTTCAAGCTGAGCCGTATTCAGTCAATGGTTGTCACGGAAAACCGCTTCACAGTTCTTGCGACATACAAGGAAAGCGACTATCTTGACGATTTCGGTATGAAAAAGAATGGCGAATGGTATGAGATAGTTATGCTGCTGCACGGCAGATATGCGATGCTCGCCCGTGAACGTATCTATGGCAGAGATCAGACAGTTACGCCGATAGACGAAGATACAACAGAGCTTCGTTGCACAATGCAGAACGAGGAGAATATCATGTGCTTTGTGATGGGGTTCGGAAGTCACTGCGAGGTCGTTTCACCGCAGTGGTTGAAAGACAGGGTGAAAGACGAGGCGGAGAAAATATTATCGCAAAGTATACGGTAATCATATTATGTAAAAATCACCCGATGCTAAAATGCATCGGGTGATTTTTTACTACGGCGTTACGCCTTCATTATCAGTTTTACTCTGCAAAGTATTTTTCAGATATTTCTCTGCCTCCTGCACGGGCATAGGCTTTGCATAAAGATAGCCCTGCGCCGTGTCACATCCGCAGTTTTCGAGGAACTGTGCCTGATCTGCGGTTTCAACGCCTTCCGCAATAAGTCCCAGACCTACGTCCTTGGACATTGAGATGGTGTGCATTATTATCTTCTTTCCACGATCGTTTGACATATGTGTCGAGAAGAATTCACGGTCGAGCTTCAGCACATCGAACCTTGTATCCTGCAGCGTATTCAGCGAGGAGTAGCCTGAGCCGAAGTCGTCCATCAGCAGAACAAAGCCATGCTCCTTTATCTTTTCAGTCATACGCAGTGTTGCGTCATTTTCTATGCTTTCGGTTATTTCCAGTTCAAGCAGATGCTTTGGCAGACGATATTTCTCAATGAGCCCGTCAAGGACATCAAGGAATGATTCATCGTCAAGGTTTGCACGGGAAACATTGACCGAGATCGGAAGCGGCGTGAAATGCCTGTCTATCCGGTCACGCAGTACCATGCAGGCACATTCCCATACATAAGCGTCCAGCTTTGTGATAAATCCGTTTTCTTCAAACAGCGGTATAAATCCGTTCGGGTATATCATCCCCCTTTCGGGACTTTGCCACCTTACAAGCGCTTCATAGCCGATAGCTTCGCCGCTGGAAATGCTGAACTTCGGCTGAAGATAGATGATAAATTCGTTGTTGTCTAAAGCTTTTTTCATATGCGACTCGACAAACTTACGTTCCTTTATCGCCTTCTGCATATTCTTGTTATAGAATGCAACGCTTTCAAGAGCGTTTTTCTTGATAGATTGTCTTGCCATAGCGGCACAGTCGCACATCGTTCTGACAGATATGCTCCTGTCCTCTATAAGATAAATACCGAACACGAATTCATAGCTGTATTGGCGGAAATTCTTCAGGCAACGCTGAAGCTCGGATACAACGGAGAGCAACCCGTCCTTATCTTCATAAGGAGTCAGAAGTGCAAAGACATCACCGCTCATTCTTGCTCCAACCTGCTTTTTTCCGCAGAAGTTGCTGAGCTGACGTGATATGAACTGGAGCATTTCCGTTCCTGCATCTTCGCCGTAGTTTTCGTTTATCAGCTTGAAACGCTTTATGTCGAACTGTACAAGAGCAAATTTTGTGTCCGGATATGCCGTGAGCCTTTGCGAGATCATATCGTGGAACATTATCGGGTTATCGGTAGTGGTGTAATAATCCAGAATTTCTATGCTCATTATTTCGTTGATTTCAAGTGCCTTGATAGAACCGGCAATTTCCTCCATTTTACCGTCCCTGCCCGAAAGCTGTACATAAATACCGTACCATACAGGTTTTCCGTCTTCGTACAGACGTATATTTACGCTCAAGGAAGTATCAGTGATCTTATCGTCAAAGGAGTTCTTTATTTTACGGCAGAAGCTGTCATAGATGAGCTTGTCGTCGGGGTGTACCGCTCCGCTCAGCCATATCGCACGAAGAGGACCGACAGATGAGGATTTAAGGCACTCTGGCATATGATCGTTCTCTATGATGTACCACTTGAAGTTGAGATAGTCCATATAGAAGTAGGTGCATCTGTCAAACTGCGAGAATATCTCGTGTATTCTGCTGCGATAACCTTCAAGCACCTCATCGGGCTTTTCCTGAGCTTCGGGTACAGGCTGAAAGACAGGAGCACGCTCGCCCTTCTTCATCCTTTTCTGCTCGTACATAAGCCGGTCGGTACTGCGCATAAGTTCGTTTACATCTTCAACACTGCTCACCGTGCCGTATGATCCGCCTACGCTTATAGACACATCATAAGGCTTTCCTGCACTGCGGTTGAACTTGTCAATCTCCGTCTGTATCTCACCGACAAGCCTTGACAGCTCACGCTGTTTATCGGTGTTATACGGCACTGTCAGTATAAATTCATCTCCGCCGAATCTGGCACATATACCGTCTTTTCCACAACCTGTTTTTATAGCGTCAGCCACCGCTTTTATAGCTATGTCGCCCTCAGAGTGACCGTATGTATCGTTTATCTCTTTAAGCCTGTCCATATCGCAGGATACAAGGATAATATCGCACTTTTCATTTCCGTGCATAAACTCGCTTATACGTTCAAAATATCCCCGTCGGTTATAGATGTTTGTAAGCGGATCCATCGAGTGCGTGAGCGAAAGCTCGTTGTTTGCGTTTCTCAGAAGATATTCTATGCGGAAGTTTTCAAGCGTCTGGTTTATAGATTCCACCAGTCGCTGAACATAGTAGAAGCTGCCGGGATTTACAAGAAGATCGTCCGCAACGGCGGCATAATAGCCTATGACCTGCTCCTGAAAATGCAGAGGGCAGAACATAATGGTATTATATCTTTTGATAAGCTCGTTGAGATCGGGAAGGACCTTCTTTGCCGGATAATTAATATTATAGCTGTAATCGCTCCACATCCTTATGACGTGTGCGGTCATATTTTCGGTAAAAACGCTGTGATACGCTTTAGGTATGACGGTTGATTCCTTGGTCAGAAAATCATCGTTCAGGCACAGTGCTGCATGGTAGTTGAAATATCTGCCCATAGCCTTTGTAAGCTCGTCGAGCCTGTCGCAGTTTACCGTATTGGTATAAAGCGAAGCCATCTTGCTTTCTGCGTCATAGAGCGCAAGATTATATTTATTCATCTGCTCCAGCTTTTTATTGGTATAAGCTACGTCAAAATCGCAGCAGCCGCAGCTCTGACCAAGTATCATAGAGAAATGGATATGCTTATCGCACGGTTTTTCACTGCCCTTGATATATCCGTATGCGGTGTCGGCAATGGTTGTAGCAAGCTCATCTGCATCCATCTGTGCGGTGGTCAGTCTGGTGGTGGAATAAATACGCTCCTGATATATAGCGTCAAATCCCGTGACTATTATATCCTCCGGCGTTTTTATGCCGTGTTCTTCAAGAGCTTTCATTGCGGCGATAGCCATAGAGTCATTTGCGCATATTATAGCCTGAGGCATTTTTCTTCCGCACGCAATAAGGTCCGAGATCGTCTTTTTTGTCGGCGCATCCCAGAAATCTCCGTAGCCGAGCATTGTTTTTTCGTTAAATTCAATATTGTGACGTGCAAGAACACGCTTGAAAGCCTCTATTCTTTCTTCCGAGAAAGAGTTGCCTTTTGTGCCTGCCATAAAAAACAGGTCGGTGCATTTATGCTCTGTTATGACGTGTTCCACTACCGACTCAAGCGACCTGCCGTAGTCGTATGTTATATTCGTACAGCCGTTGTGACTGCCGTCAAGCATTATTACGGGTATTTTTGCGGCGTTTGCATATCTTATGATAGTGTCGATTATCCATTCGCTCTTTATAGTTTCAGGCATAATGACAAGAACATCTACAATATCGAGGTTAATAAGATGATAGACGCTTGCCTCTCCCTTTGAATACGGTGTATCGTAAAACATATCTGTAAATGCGTTGAATATCATAACCTTGAAGCCTTTCTTTATCAAAGCGTCCGAGGCTACTTTTACAATATGTGCAGCGTGGTCATTCTGCATTCCCACAAGACATATCCCTGCTACTGCGTATTTATGAAATTTGCCGATGTACAAGCGATCCACCTCCCGTCTGTATTTTTTTCGGATTATATATAAAATAATTGTACCATAAAATAGCATCAAAGTCAAGATTATAGTGGAACTTGCACAAATTTTTGTAAATTCAGCCGCCGTGTTTGTACAGGCTGTAATATTGCTTTAGGCGGGATATACCTGTTGTATTTTCCGTCAACGATAAAACGCTGTGAATTACGGGTTTTTTCATCTTTTACTTGCAAATACCCCTTTACTTATGGTACAATAACAGTATACTGCCGTAATAGCGAATTATCGCTTTACTATGATAAATTATCGGAAGATTAAGGAAGAATTAAATATGACCGGCGAACAGATAATGAAGGTTACGGGGATACTCCTGGAAAACCTTATCCCCACACTTAAGATTTTCGGCTTTACGCTGCTTTTTTCAATACCGCTCGGACTTATCGTTGCGGCGCTGAAGATGTGCAGGTTCAAGCCAATATCGTGGCTTACAAATCTATACATACTCATAATGCGCGGAACACCGCTTATGCTCCAGATCATAGTTGTCTACTATGCACTGCCGTTTTTAAAGACGGCTACCAAAGGCACGGGCGGATTCGTGGAAAGCCTGCTGAGCGGTGTCGATCCCGCCGCAGAGAGCTTTATGTTCACTATGGTAATTATCGCATTCGTGCTGAACTATGCGGCATATTTTGCCGAGATATTCAGAGGCGGCATAGAGTCTATACCGAGAGGTCAGTATGAAGCGGCGGCGGCTCTGGGAATGACAAAGGCACAGACGTTCTTCAGGATAATTCTCCCGCAGGTAATAAAGCGTATCGTTCCTGCGTCGTCAAACGAAGTAATTACGCTTGTAAAGGATACGTCGCTTGCAAATGTTGTTGCTTACTCGGAAATAATGCTTGTGGCAAAACAGCAGATGATGAACTACAGCTCGCTTGTTCCGCTGTTTATTGCAGGTGTTTTCTATTTCGTAATGGCTACTGTGCTGACAGCGCTGTTCGGCTTTATTGAAAAGAAACTGAACTACTACAGATAAGGAGCAGGCGGAATGTCAATACTCAGTATAAAGAATCTATCAAAGAGCTTCGGAAAGCTCGAAGTTTTAAACGATATTTCATTCAATGTGGAGAAGGGCGAGGTAATATCTATAATAGGTCCGTCGGGAAGCGGAAAATCAACGCTCCTGCGCTGTATAAATCAGTTTGAGAAGATAGACAGCGGTGAGTGCGAGATATGCGGCATCACTATGACAAGAAACGATGAAAACGGCAAGGCGGTATATGCCGACAACAAAACGCTCCACGATATAAGGCTTAAAATCGGTCTTGTGTTCCAGAACTTCAACTTGTTTCCGCATATGTCGGTGCTGAAGAATATCACAGAGGCACCCGTCCATGTGTTAAAGCAGGATAAGATGCAGGCAGAACAGACGGCTATGGAGTTGCTCGGCAAAATGGGGCTTGCCGACAAGGCAAACGAATACCCGTGCAATCTGTCGGGCGGTCAGCAGCAGCGTGTGTCTATCGCAAGAGCGCTTGCACTCAGCCCCGAGCTTCTTTTCTTCGATGAGCCGACATCTGCGCTCGACCCTGAGCTTACCGGCGAGATATTAAAGGTAATAAAGAGCCTTGCGGAAGAAAAGATGACTATGGTTATCGTAACTCACGAAATGCAGTTTGCAAGTGAGATTTCCGACCGTGTAATATTTATGGACGGCGGATATGTTATTGAGAACGGCACTCCCGACGAGGTATTCAACAACAGCCGGAACGAGCGTACACGTCAGTTCCTTGAAAGGTATCATTCCTGATATTACTTGACGATACCCGGCAATTATGATAAAATATCTGTTATACGTTTACGCACACAGTAATTATATGGAAGGAAACTAATATGAAGGTACTCCTGTTTTCAGAAGGTATGAACCTTATCAAAATATCCGGTCTTGGCAGAGCAATCATGCACCAGCAGAGAGCAATGGAGCTTAACGGCATAGAATATACGCTCGACCCTAAGGACAGCTACGATGTTGTTCACATAAACACGCTCGGACTGAAATCTAAGCATCTTGCGAAAAAAGCAAAAAAGGCGGGCAAGAGAGTGGTGTACCACGCTCACTCAACGCAGGAGGACTTCCGTAATTCGTTCATCGGCTCTAATCTTATTTCGGGACTTTTCAAGAAGTGGATATGCAGCTGCTACCGCAGGGGCGATGTTATAGTGACTCCGACCGAGTATTCAAAGTCGCTGATAAGAGGCTATGGGCTGACCGCACCGATCTATGCCGTATCCAACGGTATTGACCTTGCGAGATATGAGCCTAAGGAAAACGACAGGGAGGCATTCCGCAAAAAGTTCGGTTTAAAGGACGATGACAAGGTCGTAATCTCCGTAGGACTTTACTTTGAACGTAAGGGTCTTCTCGATTTTGTTCAGATGGCAAAGGATATGCCCGACTATAAGTTTATCTGGTTCGGCAAAACTCCGCTTTACAGCGTACCGCACAAGATAAGAAAGGCGGTAAAGACAAAGCTGCCGAATCTGACATTTGCTGGCTATGTACAGCCCGATGAACTGAAACAGGCTTATGTCGGCTGTGACGTGTATATATTCCCTACCTTAGAGGAAACAGAGGGCATAGTGCTTCTTGAGGCGCTTGCGGCGAAGGCAAACGTTATCGTCCGTGACATACCGGTATTCGACTGGTTAAACGGCGGTACAGATTGCTATAAGGCAAAGGATAAGGACGAATTCGAGCGTATGATAAAGGAGATTTACGAGGGCAAGCTCCCGTCACTGCGTGAGAACGGACGCAAGGCAGTTGAAAATATGGATATAAAGAAGATCGGCGAAAAGCTGGTGAAGATTTATAACGGCACCGCCGAGGGCGGAGATTGATAAAAGCTCCAAGATACTCTATTGACATAAAAACGGACACTCCCAAAAGAGTATCCGTTTTTTTATGTTATTTTTTAATATCAACAAACACAAGCTCCGGTCGGTTGAATATTCTCGGTACCGCTATCAATGTCGACGGCTTCCAAAGCCCTCTGCTGACAATATGTGCGGTGTCGCCGTGCATATAAACGCCTGCCGTGTATTTTGGGAATACTCCCTGACCGGGAGCAAAAACGCCGTCAATAAGTCCGGGTATTCTCCACTGACCTCCGTGAGCGTGACCCGACAGAACTATATCAAAGTTGCCCTTTAAATATTCGTCTATCTGTTCGGGAAAGTGAGCGATAAGTATTCTTGTACGCTTGCTGTCTTTTTCCGAAGTCACGGCATCAAGCTGGTTTACAAGCTCGCCGTTTACCTCGTCATAGGTGTGAGCATCGTATATTCCGCAGATTTCGGTTTCGTTTCCGTTGATATTAATGACCGTACCGTTTCCTTCAAGCACGGTAACTCCGAAGTCCGACATCTGCTGTTTTATTCTTGCGCTGTCGCCCCTTGCATTTTCGTGGTTTCCGATAGTGTAGAAGCACGGATAACGCTTTACGAGATATTTCACAAGAATGTATGAGTTTTCGGGCAGGTCGTCCTGCGTTTTATCCGCAAGATCTCCGCCGAATACGACTATATCGGGTTTTGCACCGTCTATCGCATTTTTAAGCTCCGACTGACTTTTCCCGAAAAGGCTGTTGTGCAGGTCCGAAACAAATGCAATGCGTACAGGCGATGATACCTTCCCGCTTTTTATCTCGTAGGTCGTTGTCTGCAGCCGCATATCACAGGCGACAAGTCCTAAAGCGGCAAGAGCCGCTCCCGCAACGCCTGCGGCACAGCCTACAGCTATTCTTTTCTTTGTCTTTTTTGTGAGCGTAAAATCACCTCTTAATATCCGCCCGAGCCGTCAAGGCTGGGGTCATTTTCTATCCAGCTTTCAACATTGATGACCTTGTATTCGTTTGCTGAGGTGCGGATAAATACATCCTTGATACCTGCGTTTATTATAAGACGCTTACACATTGAGCAAGGCTCAACCTCTCCGCAGAGCGTGCCGCCTGAGGTCATATCGTGACAGGCAAGGAAAAGCGAAGAACCTATCATATCCGTCCTTGACGCACTGATTATACAGTTTGCCTCTGCGTGAACCGAGCGGCAAAGCTCATAACGCTGACCTTTCGGAACGTTCAGTTTTTCACGGGTGCATATTCCGAGGTCGGAACAGTTTTTAAGGCCTCTCGGCGCACCGTTGTAGCCTGTGGCGATTATCTCATCGTTGTGTACTATTATTGCACCGAAATTCCTGCGCAGGCAGGTTCCCCGCTCACATACCGTTTCGGCTATGTCAAGGTAGTAATTTATCTTATCTCGTCTTTCCATAGTTTAACCTTTCTGAAAACAGTTTTTCTTATACTGAGTTTAATATAACACAAATACTGCCCTTTTGTCAATCGAAAACAGCAGGTATAAATATGAAAAACCGCCGTGAAAAAATCACGGCGGTAAGCATTAATCTGTTTTCTTTGCGTCGGGGAGCATATACTTCTCACTGAAAACAGTGAACTTTCTGCGGAACTCCTCGTTGTTTGTAGCCTTGAGGTCGCTTATATAGCTATGTGTGTCAAAGCTGTTGTCATGTATCTGTATCATACAGACGGCGATGTTGGAGCAGTGGTCTGCCACTCTTTCGTAATTCGTGATAAGGTCAGTCAGTACAAAGCCCATTTCAATGGTGCATTTGCCTTTACGCAGACGCTTGACGTGTCTGTTTCTAATCTCGGTACGCAGATTGTCGATTACTTCTTCAAGAGGTTCAACCGATTTTGCCTGTTCAATGTCGCCGTGCTCGAACGCCGTAATGGCGGTATCGAGTATTTCGTTTAAAGCACCGTTGAAAATGTGTATTTCCTCAATAGCCTTCTTCGAGAACGAAAGGCCCTTCGTATGCATTTCCTTTGCACATTCACTAATATTGACAGCGTGGTCCGATATACGCTCAAAGTCGCTGATGCAGTGCAGTAGCATATTTACCGTCTGGCTGTCGCCGGGGGTAAGGTTCTTGGAACCCAGCTGTAACAGGTAACTGCCGAGCTTGTCCTCATAGACATCGACTTTTTCCTCGTTCTCGTTTACTATTTCGACATCGCGATCGTTATATTTGGACATAAGCCCCATTGAGAGCTTCAATGTATCTCTTGCACAGTCTGCCATTCTGACAGCTATTGACTTGCACTGCTCCAGAGCAACTGAGGGAGTTGCAAGGAAACGGGGGTCAAGTATCTGGAACTCGTTTTTCGGAGCATTATCGTCCTTCTTGTCACGCACTGAGATATATGCGAGCTTTTCGAGCAGCTTCATAAACGGTAACCAGACTATCGTTGCAAAGATATTGAATACGCTGTGCATTATCGCTATGCCTGCCTGGTTTGCAGACTGTTCAAAGAACTCGAAGGGGAATATAGCGTTTATGATATAGAACAGTACCATAAATACTATAGTGCCGATGAGGTTGAAGTAAAGGTGAACAAGTGCGGCACGCTTTGCGTTCTTGTTTGCACCGATTGCAGAAAGCAGTGCGGTAACGCAGGTGCCTATATTCTGTCCCATTATTATCGGCAGGGCAGTGCTGTAAGTAACCGCTCCCGTAGCGCACATAGCCTGCAGAATGCCGACAGACGCAGATGAACTCTGAATAACGGCTGTAAGCACAGCGCCTGCAATAACGCCAAGCACGGGGTTTGAGAACATAGTGAGAATGCTCTTGAACTGTTCGTTGTCAGCCAGCGGCGCAACGGCGGAACTCATCGTTTCCATACCGAACATAAGTATCGCAAAACCCATAAGGATAGTACCTATATCCTTTTTCTTGCTGGATTTTGACATCATTATAAAGAAAATGCCGATTATCGCCAGTATAGGCGTGAAAGATGTGGGCTTGAGCAGCTGCATGAAAATGCTTTCACCCTGTATTCCTGTCAGTGACAACAGCCACGATGTCATAGTAGTACCTATATTGGCACCCATAATAACACCGATAGCCTGCGACAGCCTCATAATACCCGAGTTTACAAAACCGACTACCATTACTGTGGTTGCCGATGATGACTGGATTACTGCTGTGACTAAAGCTCCGAGCATGATGGCTTTGAAAGGGTTGGAGGTCATTTTTTCGAGAATTCGCTCAAGGCGGCTTCCCGACAGCTTTTCAAGGCCCTGTCCCATTGCGTTCATACCGAACAGGAACAGCGCAAGTCCTCCGACCATAGTCAGAATGCCGAAAATATCCATAGTTTTCCTTTCCAGACTTGTCTTCTTTTGATTTGTTTTCTTGCCGTCGGATATGCGGCAAGCGTTTCCTTTTGTTCTTATAGCGAATCCGTCTTACATTGCCGTTACATCTTTGTAACAGCGATATTATAGCCGGATTACAGCTTCTTTACTTAAAACACACAGACTTATCCCCGTGAATAAGGTTTTCGTCTTATACGGGGGTCCGCTTTATATCAGATTTTATATTACGGCAAGCGTGAATACAACTGTGCCGAACGTATATTCTACGGGTATTGTAAGCGTGAACTTCGATTTTATACCGCTCACAGCCGATGATGTGGTCGTTTCCTGCGGATTAAGTCCTATTTCTTTGCCTGTAGTTTCGGAAATATTGACGTTATAAAGACCGTTGCTGAGGTTTAAGAATTCGCTGATAGCGTCCTTTGCATAGTCCATATCTGTTATTTCTTCCTCTGCAAAACGGCTTGCAAATACTGCGGCCGCCTTGTTGTCGGCTGTTATAGCCGATACTGCGTTGAAATCGCCGCAAAGCTCCTGTATGACCGCCGTATCGTTGCTGTCTGTAACGGCTGACTGTAAGGGGGTAAAATCATCGCCTACAAAACGGATAAGATTCTTGAACAGAACATTTACATATTCAGAGCAATAATCCTTGTATTCGCCCTCGATAGCGAAGAAAGAAGAAATAACGTTTTCTGTCTTTTCGTTATCTTCATTGCTGAAGTCCTTGTCGGTAAGTCCGTTTTCTTTTTTATAGTCGTTGAGAACGGTTTCGAATTCCTCGTTTGTAAGACAGCCCATATCAACGAGCGCCTGTCCGAGTAAAAGGCAGCCGGTCTTCTGGCTTGAAAGAAGCTCTTCGACCTGTGCTTCGGTAAGATAGCCCATATCAACGGCAATATCGCCTATTCTCTTGTCTACCGTTGCCTGCTTCCTATGTACTGCGTCAACCTGCTTTGCCGTCATATAGCCTGCATTGATGGCAAGCACACCCAGCTTTACTCTTGTTGTGTCCTTCTTTTCGAGAGCAACACGGAGATTTGCAGGCGAAACGATTTTCTTGTTTAACAGATAGCTGCCGAAAAACTGTGTGAACATCGCTTAAGCCTCCTTCTTAAAATAGTTGTCGAGGAGCTTGTAAAGCTGTTCTTCGTCAACGGGTTTCTGTAAAAAGTCATTAGCGCCGAGCTTGATAGCCTCGGAGAGATTGCCTACGGTGCCGACCGATGTAGCCATAATAACAACGGCGTCGGGCGAATTTGTCTTGATCAGCTTGAGTGCCTCAACTCCCGAAAGCTCAGGCATTACAATGTCCATAAAAGTAACATCGGGCACGATGTCGGCAAATTTTTCAACTGCCTGCGCACCGTCGCTCGCCTCGAAAATCTGAGTGAAGCCGTATGCGGTAAGAAGTTTTTTCATCTTGTTTCTGACCATCATTGAGTCATCGCATACAAGAACCTTTGCTTTTGAAAGATCTTTTTCCATATTTATTTTCCTTCCTGACCTCTGAATTTTATATCATAAAAATATATTTACCCGTTGTTAAGCACCGAATACAAACAGATAGCTCAGCGCAAACCATTCCCGTACCCAGTAAACAGGAACGAGATACCACGGTGTAGCGGCACTGACGCATTTAACGTCATAGCCCAGACTTTCGGCTTGCAATCTCGCCCGCCACTGATGAAAGCCGTCGGTCACGATAGCTATTCTAAGCGGTTTCCCACCGTCTTCAAGTATCTGTTTTGAAAACAGCAGGTTTTCGTAGGTGCTTGAAGACTTGTCCTCTTTTGTGATACGGCTTTCCGATATGCCGTCATTAACGAGTGCCTCATACATAGCCTCGGCCTCGCTGATATGCTCGTTATCGCCCTTACCGCCCGAAACGATGCAGTCGGCTTTCGTATCCTCCGTCAGATAGCTGCAGGCTGCGTCAAGGCGGCGTCTGAGCATAAGGCTCGGGCCGTCACGTCTTACCTGACAGCCAAGCACTATTACCGTGCGTGAGCCGTCCTTTTCGGGTATGTCGTTCATATTTGCAATCATAAAAGCCGAGAGCGTTATCGCATATACCGCAAGCACACCGTATATGATAAGCACGGCACGGAAGATATATCTCACCGCTTTTTTGGCGTTGCTGAACAGCTTCGGGGTGAATATGCCGAGAAGCACCGTTATGCCGCCTATTACAAACCCGAAATAAGAGCCTGTGTTAAGCGTTCCGCTGAAAAGCGGTATTATGAACATTGCCAGCACTATCGCACCTGTGACAATGAGCGTATATGACAGTATCCTTACCGGTTTTGATGAGCAGTCCGATGTTCTGACCATATCGCTTCTTACTTTGAAAGGAGCTTCTTTACTCTCTGCATAGCTTCAACAGTGTTTTCGTGAGTGCCGAATGCAGTAAGTCTGAACCAGCCGTCGCCGTTCTTGCCGAAGCCTGCGCCGGGAGTGCCGACAACCTCGGCTTCGGTCAGTAGCTTGTCGAAGAATGTCCAGCTGTCCATTCCGTCGGGGCATTTGAACCAGATGTACGGGCTGTTCTTGCCGCCTGTATACTTGATTCCAAGCTCGTCAAACGTTTCGCTCATAACCTTTGCGTTTTGCATATAGTAAGCTATTGTAGCTCTTGTCTGCTTGTAGCCTTCTTCTGTGAATACAGCCTCTGCGGCACGCTGAACAGGATAGGAAACACCGTTGAACTTGCTTCCCTGTCTTCTGCACCATAACTGCATAAAGCTGATTTCTTCGCCTGTGGGAGTTTCAAGCATAAGCTCCTCGGGGATAACGGTATAACCGCATCTTGTACCGGTAAAGCCTGCTGTCTTGGAAAGCGAGCATATCTCTATAGCGCACTTTCTTGCTCCTTCTATCTGGAAAATCGAGCGGGGAAGTGTTTCATCGGAGATAAACGCTTCATAAGCCGCATCAAAGATAATTACGGATTTATTCTTTATAGCATAGTCTACCCATACCTTGAGCTGTTCTTTTGTATAAACAGAGCCTGTGGGGTTGTTGGGTGAGCAAAGATAGATAAGACCGGGTTTCATGGATTCGTCGGGCATAGCGGCAAATCCGTTGTCTTCCGTAGAGTTTACATAGTGAACTGTTCTTCCGCCCATTACGTTTGAGTCAACATATACAGGATATGCGGGGTCTGTTACGACAACGTCCTCGTTTTCGCTGAAGATATCGCCGATGTTGCCGCAGTCGCTCTTTGCACCGTCGCTTATCAGCACTTCTTCGGGAGAAATGGTTACGCCGAAGCTCTTGTAGTAGCCTGCAACCGCTTCACGAAGGAAATCGTAGCCTTTACCGCTGTCCTCATAACCTCTGAATGTTTCCTTTACACCCATTTCGTCAGCGGCCTTCTTCATAGCCTCAACTACAACGGGAGCCAAAGGCTGTGTAACGTCGCCTATACCCATCTTTATAATTTTATTATCGGGGTGAGCGGCAATGTACTCTCTTACTCTTTTGCCTATTTCGATAAAAAGATAGCTTTTCTTGAGATTTAAAAAGCCCGGATTCATCTTTGCCATTTGCGTTAAGTTTCCTTTCTTTCTGTAATCGGCGTGTCTTTATATCGACACAGATATACACAATATCATTATATCCGCTGTAACCTCAAAAGTCAAGAAATAACGGCACTTAAAACTATCCAAATAATAAGAGCGTTTTACGGTAATTTTACTCAAAATTCAGAAAATGCGGGCAGAACTACACTTATTTAATATAATTTCTGCGATACATCTTGAAATTCCTGCGTAAATAGTGTATAATAGTTTAATAATACAGATACAGCCTCCGCTTTTCCTTTGCGGAGGCTGTATCTTTTATTTCGGAACAAATTCTATTTTTAACTTCATATCCATTCCTGCGGCAAGCCTGCACAGCGTTCTGAGCGAAGGGTTGGAATTTCCGTTTTCCAGCTTGCTTATGTCGCCCTGAGCTATTCCCGTCTTTTCCGATAAGGTCTTTTGTGTTATACCTTTTGATTTTCTTGCGTCTATAATCGCCCTTATGAGCGCATATTCAGGCTCAAGAGCGTCATATTCCGTTCTGAAGCATTCGTCTTTGAGCTGCTTGTTAAGATAATCGTTGAAATTGGTAGCCATATCTGTTCCTCCTTACGCTATGATTTGTTTTTGCTCAGATAATCTCTTCTGTAATTATCGGCTTTTTCTATTTCCGACTGCGGTGTTTTCTGCGTTTTCTTGACAAAGCCGTGTGTAAGTATAGCTTTCCGACCCGAAACAAAAAAATACAGAACTCTTGTTATATCTGTGCTGACTTTTGCTCTGAGCTCAAATATCCCGTCATTCAGATGCTTTGAATACGGCTCACGCAACTCGTATCCGTAATCACGCAGAAGTTCAACGGTTCGTATCATTTTTGCTCTCATTTTATTGTCAAGTCCGTCAAGAAATTCTTTAGCCGGCTCTGTACCGTCGTCTTTCTTGTAAAAGATGATTGCAAATTCTTCTTTTTCTTCTATATCTATCACCGCTTTTTAAATTTATATAGGATATTTTCTATATTTATTATACGTCTTATTCGCCGGAATGTCAATACCGAAATCGGCTCTTTCGATACTTATTTAATATAATTTCTGTGATACGTCTTGAAATTCCTGCGTAAATAGTGTATAATTTTGAATGTGTGACGTTCCCGAAAAGTTAATATTACGTTAATCGGAACGTGGCACAATTACAGTCAGAATCGGCATATAGCCGTATAAATTCCCGGAAGGAAAAGAACAGATGTTGCATATAGGACTTGACGTAGGTTCAACTACCGTTAAAATTGCGGTGCTGGACGATGAAAATAATGCCGTATATAAGAATTATCAAAGGCATTATTCGGATATAAAAAAGACAATTGCAGAGGTGCTTGGCGGATGCCTTGAAACCATAGATGAGGAGAATGTGACCGTTGCTGTAACAGGCTCGGGCGGTATCTCGGTGTCGCACTGGCTCGGAATACCCTTTGTACAGGAGGTTTCCGCAGGAACAACGGCAATACAGACATTTATTCCTCAGACAGACGTAGCTATAGAGCTTGGCGGCGAGGACGCAAAGATTACATATCTCACGGGCGGTATCGAACAGCGTATGAACGGCTCGTGCGCAGGCGGTACAGGTGCGTTCATCGACCAGATGGCTTCACTTCTGAATACCGATATAACAGGCATAAACGAGCTTGCAAAGGACTACACGACTATATACCCCATTGCGTCACGCTGCGGTGTTTTTGCAAAGTCGGATATACAGCCGCTGCTTAATGACGGCGCTAAAAAGAGCGATGTTGCCGCATCAATATTCCAGTCGGTTGTCAACCAGACGATAAGCGGACTTGCCTGCGGCAAGCCGATAAGAGGACACGTTGCGTTCCTCGGCGGGCCGCTTCACTATCTTTCGGAGCTCAGAAAGCGTTTCATCGAAACGTTACAGCTTGACGATGAACATATAGTGTTCCCGCCCGACGCAAATCTGTTTGTCGCTATGGGCGCATCTCTTGCGGAAAACCGTGAGGAGCTTTCCGTGGACAAGCTGAGGGACGATCTTAAGGCGCTTGCTACTGTCGAGGTACACGAGGTGGAAAGACTTGCGCCTCTGTTCAAAGACGAGCAGGAACTTAAAGAATTCTGCGACAGACACGCAAAGGCGGTTATCCCTGTAAAAGAACTGTCTGAAGCCGAAGGTCCCTGCTATCTTGGTATAGATGCAGGCTCTACCACAACAAAAGCTACTCTTATAAATAAAGACGGCGATATTCTCTATTCTCACTACGGAAACAATATGGGCGATCCGCTCAAATCCGTGATTGAGATAGTAAAAGACGTATATTCGAAAATGCCCGAAAAGGCATATATAGCAAAGTCGACCGCTACAGGCTACGGCGAGCATCTTATAAAGGCGGCACTCGGCGTTGATTTCGGCGAGATTGAAACAATGGCGCATTACAAGGCCGCAGAGAAGATTCTGCCCGGCGTTGAGTTTATCCTCGACATAGGCGGTCAGGATATGAAGTGTATGCGTGTAAAGGACGGGGAAATAGAGAGCATACTTCTTAATGAAGCCTGCTCGTCCGGTTGCGGCTCGTTTATCCAGAACTTTGCAAATGCGCTCGGTATGCAGCCCGAAGAATTTGCTCAGATAGGCCTTTCCGCAAAAAGCCCCGTTGACCTCGGTTCACGCTGTACAGTATTTATGAACAGCCGTGTAAAGCAGGCTCAGAAGGAGGGCGCAAGCGTTGCGGATATATCCGCAGGACTTTCCTATTCTGTAGTTAAGAACGCTCTGTTCAAGGTTATCAAGATCCGTGACCCGAAGCAGATGGGCGAAAAGATAATAGTACAGGGCGGTACGTTCCTTAATAACTCGGTACTTCGTGCCTTTGAGCTTACCTGCGGACGTGAGGTAGTACGTCCGGATAAGGCAGGTCTTATGGGCGCATACGGAAGTGCGCTTGTCGCTCTGTCCCGTGACGACGGCAAGGGCAGTACGTTAGCTCCGCTTGAAAAGCTTGAAAACTTTACTATTCAGAAAACAACCGCACGCTGCGGCAGATGTTCAAATAACTGCCTGCTCACTATCAGTAAGTTTGCAGACGGAACAAGGTACATTACGAACAACCGTTGTGAGCGTGGCGCGGGTCTTGGAAGCAAGAGCAAGGAGCTTTTGCCCAACCTGTTCGACTATAAATATAAGAGATTGTTCGACTATGAGCCGCTCGACCCCGAAACAGCACCGAGAGGCGTAGTCGGAATTCCCCGTGTGCTCGGACTTTACGAGAACTATCCGTTCTGGTTCACGCTGTTCACAAAGCTTGGCTACAGCGTAAAGCTGTCGCCTAAATCGAGCCGTGAGATATATGACAGAGGTATCGAAACGATGCCCTCAGAGTCGGTATGTTATCCCGCAAAGCTGTCACACGGACATATAATGTCGCTTCTTGACGAGGGCGTGAAGTTTATATTCTACCCTGCGCTTCCCTATGAAATGGATAACGGCGGAGGAGGAGATAACCATTATAACTGCCCCGTTGTCGCAACATACAGCGAGGTCATAAAGAACTCCGTACCCGAGCTTCGTGCAGATGATATAACTTTTATGAACCCGTTTTTGCCTATATATGACGAGGACAGAATGCTTGAACGTCTTATCGAGGAGTTTATGCCGCTCGGTATAGGCGGTGCGGAAATAGGCGTTGCGCTCAAAGCCGCCTATGAGGAGGACAGACGTTTCAAGGACGATATACGCTCAAAGGGCGAAGAAGTGCTTAAGATGCTCAAGGAAAAGGGTAAGAAGGGCATCGTTCTTGCAGGCAGACCCTATCATGTAGACCCCGAAATAAATCACGGTATCCCCGAAATGATAAACGGCTACGGCTTTGCTGTGCTTACAGAAGACAGCGTTGCACATTTAGGCACTGTAGTACGTCCCATCCGTGTAGTAGACCAGTGGATGTACCACACAAGACTTTATGCGGCGGCTACGCTTGTAGGTCAGACTCCGGAGCTTGAGCTTGTACAGCTTAACTCATTTGGCTGCGGACTTGACGCTATCACAACAGACGAGGTACAGGAGATACTGCAGGGCTACGGCAGAATGTATACCGTACTGAAGATAGACGAGGTAAATAATCTCGGTGCGGCAAGAATAAGACTGCGCTCACTTATCTCGGTAATGGAGGAGCGTGAAAGAAACGGCATAAAGCCCGTACCGAAGTACAAGGGTTATATCCGTCAGCCTCTGTTCACGAAGGAAATGAAGAAGGACTATACGATTATAGCTCCTCAGATGTCGCCGTATCATTTTGAACTGCTTGAACAGGCATTCCGTTACTCAGGATACAATGTTGAGATACAGAAGAACTATTCAAAGGAAGTAGTAGACGAGGGATTAAAGTACGTCAACAACGATGCCTGCTACCCGGCTATTATCACTATAGGTCAGCTTCTCTATGCACTCAATCACGGCAAGTATGACAAGGACAAGGTAGCGGTGCTTATCACCCAGACGGGCGGTGCCTGCCGTGCCACAAACTATGTCGGTATGCTCAAAAAGGCACTGAAGGACGCAGGACTTGACAATGTTCCGCTGATTTCGCTGAACGTTGTCGGAATGGAGAAGAATCCCGGCTTCACGCTGACGCTTCCGCTGATATACCGTGCGTTCATATCGGTAATTTACGGAGATCTGCTCAGCCGTTGCGTATACCGTGTACGTCCTTATGAGGCTGAAAAGGGCGCAACGAACAAGATGTACGAGAAGTGGAACGAAAAGCTGAAGGGCGAGATAAAGAGCCTGTCGCTCGCACGTTTCAACAAGAATGTAAAGGCTATCGTTGCCGACTTCGATTCTATTCCCACGCTTGATATTGAAAAGCCCCGTGTCGGAATCGTCGGTGAGATACTTGTAAAATACCACCCTGCCGCAAACAACAACGTTGTAGAGCTTGTCGAGGCTGAGGGTGCAGAGGCGGTAGTACCCGACCTAATGGGATTCATCTACTTTATCTGCGACCACGCAAATTCACGCCACGAGCTGCTCACCGTTTCCGGTGCAAGATATAAGCTGAGCAATATGGCGATAAAGCTGATTGAATTTATGCAGAAGTCATATAAGGGAGCGATAGAAGGCACTAAGTTCGGCTCGTTTATGAAGATAAGCGATATGAGAAAGCTTGTCAAGGGCGTTGTATCGACAGGTAACATAGCAGGCGAGGGCTGGTTCCTGTCAGCCGAGATGATAGAACTTATCCACAGCGGAGTAAACAATATAATCTGTATGCAGCCGTTTGCCTGCCTGCCCAACCACGTTACAGGCAAGGGCATAATCGGAGAACTGCGCAGACAGAACCCCGAGTCCAACATCATAGCCGTTGATTATGACCCCGGCGCATCGGAGGTAAATCAGGTCAACCGTATCAAGCTGATGCTGACGCAGGCATTCAGACAGATGCGTGAGAAGAAACTCCCGACAGAAGAAAATATTGTCGCACCCGAGGCAAAGGTAAAAATCAACGATAAATATTCCGCACTCGATGTTTAAGTGCAGTTAATAACCTTGTGTTATTCTGTGAATGTAACATAAACCCAACAGAAGAAAGGCAAATATTATGGCAGAAATGAAATTCAGCACAAGTTCATCAGACACTAAGGAATTCAACGGGAAGAAAGTGGGAAAGATAGCTGTTATCGCAGTTATTGCGGTAGCACTGATTATCGTTTTGTTCAACTGCTTCTCGATAGTAAACGAAGGCTTTATCGGCGTAAAGTACACATTCGGAAAGATAACGCAGGACAATCTTGCGCCCGGTCTTAACTTCTGCATACCCTTTATAGAGGAGATAAGACAGGTCGATACAAGAGAGCAGATCTATTCGGTAACGGACGACGCTTATACAAGCGACACGCAGACGGTACAGTCGTTACAGCTTAAGCTGAACTACAGATATGACAGCGCAAAGCTCTCCGATATAATAAGAAATGTCGGAATTGACAATGTAGAGTCAAAACTGCTTGTTCAGAACGTAGCGAAAATATCAAAGAACGAAATAGGCAAAGTAAAGGCGGAGGAGCTTGTACAGTCAAGAGCCGACGTTCAGCAGACTATACAGCAGGAGCTTACAAATACGCTTGCTCCCAGCGGAATAATCGTTGTTTCATTCGCAATAGAGAACCTTGCGTTTGACGAAGCGTTTGAAACATCCATACAGGCTAAGGTTATAGCCGCACAGGATGCTCTCAAGATGGAGAACAAGACAAAGGAAAAAGAGGAAGAAGCAAAGCAGGTCGTTATTGCCGCACAGGCAAAGGCTGACAGCACAAAGCTCGAAGCGGACGCACAGGCTTACGCTATCCAGGCCGTACAAAAACAGCTTGAAACAAGCCCCAACTACATTGATTATATGAAGATAAACAACTGGAACGGCCAGTTACCTCAGATAATCGGTGACGGTGTAAATCCTTTCGTAAATCTTGACAGCAGTGCAAACAGCACAGAAAGCAAGAGTGACAAGAGCGACAGTACATCTAAGAGCAACTGACGGTCTTGAACGGCGGAATAAGGAATTTTGAATTTTTCATTTTTAAATATCAGGGGAGGGGAATACCCTCCCCGTTCTTGCCGTTTAAACGGCATAATATCAAGGGGTAATTATGGACTATTTAACACTGAAAAAACAGGTGCTGAACAAGTATTTCAGCCGTACAAACGATATGCAGAAAAAGGCGGTGTTCCGTATAAACGGAGCAGTGCTTATAGTGGCAGGCGCAGGAAGCGGTAAAACCACCGTGCTTTGTAACCGTATCGCAAATATGCTCCTTTTCGGTAATGCGTATAACAGCAATACCGTAAGAGAGCTGTCCGACGATGATGTCGCTTTTGCGCAGAGTTTTCTTGCAGGTGAAATCGACAACTTTGATGCGGCTGAGCGTCTTTCGGAGATTTTCGGCGAGGACAGAGTAAAGCCGTGGAACATACTTGCGGTAACCTTTACGAATAAGGCGGCGGCAGAGCTTAAGGAACGTCTTGAAAATATGGGCGCAGATGTTGACGGTATATGGGCGGCAACGTTCCACAGTGCCTGCGTCAGAATACTGCGACAGGATATAGAGAAACTTGGTATGGGCTATAAGTCCAACTTTACGATATACGATACCGACGATCAGCTTAAGGTTATCAAGACGGTAATGAAAGAGCATAATATTTCCGACAAGGCGGTAACGCCTAAGGCAGTGCAGAATTTAATATCACGCTCAAAGGATAAGCTGATAACTCCCGATAAGTTTTCAACAAAGGGAAAGAACGGCAGTGACGATTATCAGCTTTCTACCGCAAAGACTATCTACACCGACTATCAGGCAAGGCTTGAGGCGGCGAATGCGCTCGACTTTGACGATATAATAATGCTGACTGTAAAGCTGTTTGCACATTGTCCCGATGTTCTTTCACACTGGCAGAACAGATTTAAATACATAATGGTTGATGAGTATCAGGATACCAATGCGGCACAGTATAAGCTGGTGTCACTGCTTGCTGAGGGCAGCGGAAACCTGTGCGTTGTAGGTGATGAGGATCAGAGTATCTATCGTTTCAGAGGCGCTACCATCGAGAATATCCTCTCGTTTGAGGAACAGTTCGGCGCAGAGGTCATAAAGCTGGAGCAGAACTACCGTTCAACCGCAACCATACTTAAAGCGGCAAATGCGGTCATAGCGAACAACACTCAGCATAAGGACAAGAATCTGTGGTCAGACCTCGGTGACGGTGATAAGATAAGAATGGATCGCTTTTCTACCGAGCAGGAAGAGGCGATGTTTATAACAGAGCGTATCCTTGACGGAGTAAAGCAGGGAAAAAAGTACGCCGACCACGTTATACTCTACCGTAACAACGCCCAGTCAAGAACGGTCGAAACCACGCTTGCAAAGAGCGGCATACCTTATAAGATAATCGGCGGTGTGCGTTTCTATGAGCGTAAGGAAATAAAGGATATTATCGCTTATCTTTGTGTGCTTAACAATAATTATGATGAAGTGCGCTTCGGAAGAATCGTAAACGAGCCTGTAAGAGGAATAGGTGCGGCAACGCTTGACGAGCTGAACCGTGTCGTATCGGGCATGGGAATATCCTATGTACAGGCAATGTGCGAGAGCGACAGCCTGCCGTCGCTGTCAAGAAAGGCAAAGGTGCTTGTTCCGCTCGGTGAAACGTTCAGCGAGCTTTCACAGCATACCGATGATATTTCGGACGGAAGCCTTATTGACGATATTCTTGACCGCTTCGGCTACAGGGAGGCAATGCAAAGACAGGGACTTGAGGGCGAAGTTCGCCTTGAAAATATAAACGAATTAAAGTCTAATATGATAACCTTCGCAAAGGAAAACGAGGGTGCGGGATTATCGGAATTTTTAGAGCAGGTAGCGCTTGTTTCCGATATGGACAGCTTTGAAGCCGATGACGACAAGGCGGTGCTTATGACAATGCACTCCGCAAAGGGACTTGAATTTGATACCGTGTTTGTTGTAGGCGCAGAGGAAAACATTTTCCCCGGCTACCGTTCCCAGTTTGACCCGATGGAGATAGAGGAAGAAAGAAGACTTGCCTACGTTGCAATAACAAGAGCAAAGCGACATCTTTATTTCACCTGTGCAAAACAGCGTATGCTGTACGGTCAGACAATGAGAAACAAGGTTTCACGCTTTGTGGTGGAGATACCGTCACAGTATATGGCTTATGACGATCATTCGGCTGTAACAGCGTCGGCGGCGGCAAGAAGCGCAGAGCAGATGAAGCCCCGTACAAGCTATTTACAGCAACAGCAGAGATCGTACCGTGCCGGACAGCGTGAAATGGAAAAACATGTCAAGAATGTAAGCTATGCGCCGGGCGAGCGTGTGCATCACGGGGTATTCGGTGACGGAACTGTGCTTTCGGCAAAGGCAATGGGCGGAGATTGGCTGCTTGAAATAGCGTTTGACGATAAAGGCACCAAGAAGGTTGCCGCAAAGTTTGCCAAGATGACTAAGATATGACGAAGATATAAGGAGCGTATATGGAGATAAAGGCTGTAATATTTGATATGGACGGGCTTATGCTCGATACCGAAAAACTGCTCATCAAGTACTGGTGCGAGGCGGCAAACAAGCTCGGCTTCCCTATGGAACGCAGACATGCACTTGCACTGAGATCATTTTCAAGAAAGTTTGCCATACCGCAGCTCAAGGAGTGGTTTGGAGAAGATTGCGACTATATGGCTATACACGATCTGCGTGTAAAGCTGATGAAGGAATACACGGATGTACACGGCATAGAGAAAAAGCAGGGGCTTGATACACTGCTTGACTATCTTACGTCACACGGCTACAGAACGGCGGTCGCTACCGCTACAAATATCGAGCGTGCTGAGGAGTACCTTAAAAAGATAGGCGTTTATGACAATTTCGAAACGATAATCTGCGGTAATATGCTCGAAAACGGCAAGCCCTGTCCCGACATCTATCTTTATGCCTGCGAAAAGCTGGGACTTGAGCCGTCGCAGTGCATGGCGCTTGAGGACAGTCCGAACGGCGTAAAATCCGCAAGCAGTGCGGGCTGTGTCACTGTAATGGTACCCGACCTTACCGAGCCTGAGGAGGAACAGCTTAAAGCTGTGTATGCGGTCGCACCGTCACTCGATAAGGTGATAGACGTACTTGAAAATATGAAGTAAATAAAGGCTGTCGGAAAATTGATTTATTATTAAAGCCACACAGTGAAATATATCACCAACACCGCCGGAAACATTTTCCGTACCGACAAGGCATTAATATTTTCGTGAGTATATCAGTGCAACTGCACTGACATTGACCTTTCAAAAAAACGCCACTAACCTGAGATATATGTACTAACCTGCGGACGTGTAGCGTTAAGCGTCCCTGGATTGATAGGATGTACAATGTTCAGGTGGTTATTCGAGTTCCACTAACACCCCAGGCGGAGTGGGGGTGTGAGTAAGGAAAGAGGGAGCAAGAGGGAGAAAACCTAAGGGACAGGGAGAGGGGCTGTCAAGTCCCTTGTCCTGATCCCTTTGGTTGTTTCCCTCTTTCATATTGACAGGTGTACCCACTCGAATAGCGAACCCGAGAAGTGCTGCCCGACAAAAAGAACTATCGGTAGCTTGCTATCATTGTCAGAACTGAACGATATAATAGAAGTATATCAAATAAAAGACTTTTTTATAAATCGAGGCTGTCGGCACGCATAAGCCGACAGCCTTTTATATTTACACACCGCCGTGCGTACCCTCTTTCCCGTAAGTCTTTTTCTTGTTCTTGGTATACGGTATCCCGTCACTGTCCGGTACGGCATAGGGATAAACATTACGGTATTCATCGGCCGCCGTTTTGCTCGTCGGGTCGGAAGGAATAAGCCCCGTGCAGTCCGATGAGGAACAGCATCCGCAGAAATTATCAAGAATTATTTCTTCCGTTTCACTGCGTTCCTCAGGCGTTTCGGGGACAGGCTTTTTCATAAGCCTGTTTTGCTTTTTTAAATCGTTATTATCCATTGTTGTTCCTTTCATAATGTAAAATCGGTTGCCGTTTTAAAACGGCACAGTGTTTCGTGAGTTGTGTGAGTTTCGTGAATAGTATGCGTAAAAATCCGCATCATTATTACGACAGAAGTTATCGCAAATTCTAAAAAATGTAAATGCACAAATTCGTACACAGAAATTAATAATAATTTGTGCAAATTTTATTAAAAAATCTCTTGACAAAGTGCTGAAAGTGTGTTATATTGTGTTTAGCACTCAGAGAGGTAGAGTGCTAACAGATAAAAATTATGAGTGCTAACCGGCCGGAAACAGCGGAGTGCCGCTGAAAGAAGGGAAAAGGAATATGGAAAACCGTACACTCAGAATCCTTGAAGCGATAGTTGACGAATATATACGCACCGGCGAGGCGGTCGGCTCAAAGCTGATAGCCGAAAAGCTGGATAATGCAGTTTCAAGTGCAACTATAAGAAATGAGATGGCGGCTCTTGAACAGCAGGGCTATCTTGAGCATACGCACACAAGCTCGGGACGACTTCCGACATATCAGGGACTGAGGCTTTATATAGAAAAGGTAATGTCGCCCGCACAGTTACCCGATGAAGAAAAAGAGGAGATAGACCGTATATTTGATAATATCGGCGGAGCGACCGATGACGAGATAATCGACAATGCGTCAAGGGCTCTTGCGGATATTACGAAATGTGCGATAGTTTCTACCAACACCGTAAACAAGTTTTCGGTAATAACAAAGGTAGACGTTATCCCCACAGGCAAAAGAATGTATGTTCTTCTTCTGATAACCTCCGAGGGCAATATCAGAAACAGGGTATGCAGGCTGAGTTTTGATCTTACAAACGAGCAGATGGATTTCTTCACGCAGTTTGTAAACGAGAACCTCAAAGGCGTAAACCTTGATGAGCTGTCCGATGAATATATAGATAAACTGACGCAGGCAATGGGCGGATATATGATGACGTTATCGCCGCTTCTCAAAGCGGTAGTCGATATATCGGCTGAAATGCAGCAGCAGGTAGAGTTCAGCGGAGAAAAGAATCTGCTGACCTGTTCTGATTTCTCGAACACTCAGATAGCAACGATACTTGACGGCAAGAACGAGCTTTGCAGCTGGCTTGACGATACGTTCTCAGGCATACAGATAAAGTTCGGAGCCGAAAGCGATACATTCGCCGTTACCAATTCCAGTCTGATAGCGGCAAGCTTCAATAAGGACGGACGAAAGGCAGGTTCTTTCGGAGTTATAGGTCCTGTAAGACTGGATTACAAAAAGCTGATCCCGTATATTGAATATTTCTCGTCAAAGGTCACCGATGCACTGTCGGCAGGCAATGACGAAGAAGAAAAGAACGAAGAAAAGGAGGCGGATTCAGTTTGAGTAAGAAGGAAAAGGAAACCAAGGAAGAAACTCAGCAGACCGCAGACACAGCCACCGAAAAGGTAGCTGAAACAACCGGAGAGGTGACAGAAGAAAAGGCTGAAGCAAAAGCCGAAGAAATCAAGGTAGATCCCAAGGATCTCGAAATTGCCGACCTTAAGGATAAGCTGCTCAGGACTATGGCGGAATTCGACAACTACAGAAAGCGTACCGCCAAGGAAAGAATGGAGCTTTCCCCCGAGATTACGGCAAGAAACCTAACGGAGTTTTTACCCGTTATGGACAATCTCGACAGAGCGCTTGCGGCGGAGTGTAAAGACCCCGACTACAAGAAGGGCGTTGAGATGATACACGAGAGCTTTGTTACGGCTCTTCAGAACTTAGGCGTTGAGGTGATCGAATCGGACGGCGCACAGTTCAATCCTTCGTATCATCAGGCTGTACAGCAGGTTGAGGATGACAGCAAGGAAGAAGGCACTATAGCCGCCACATTCCAGAAAGGCTATAAAATAGGAGAAAAGGTTCTCCGTTTTGCGATGGTAGCAGTCGTAAAGTAAAAAGCAATCAAATGGGCTTAAGCCCGAAGAATAAACGGTTCTGTAAGAACCTTACGGTAAGGAGATAATTATCATGGGAAAAATAATAGGTATTGACTTAGGTACAACAAATTCATGTGTAGCAGTTATCGAAGGCGGCGAGCCTACTGTTATCACAAACAGCGAGGGTTCAAGAACAACTCCTTCAGTTGTTGCTTTCACTAAGGACGGCGAGCGTCTTGTAGGTCAGCTCGCAAAGAACCAGGCAGTTACAAACCCCGACAGAACGGTCATTTCGATCAAGCGTCACATGGGCAGTGACTACAAGGTAGACATTGACGGCAAGAAGTACACACCTCAGGAGATTTCAGCTATGATTCTTCAGAAGCTGAAGACAGAGGCTGAGGGCTACCTCGGTGAAAAGGTAACAGATGCTGTTATCACCGTTCCCGCATACTTCACAGATTCACAGCGTCAGGCAACAAAGGACGCAGGTCAGATAGCAGGCCTTAACGTTCAGCGTATCATCAACGAGCCTACAGCCGCAGCTTTAGCTTACGGCATTGATAAGGAAAACGAGCAGAAGATAGTCGTATACGACCTCGGCGGCGGTACATTCGATGTATCCGTTATCGAAATAGGCGACGGCGTACAGGAGGTTCTTGCCACAGCAGGTAACAACCACTTAGGCGGCGATGACTTCGACCAGCGTCTTATTGACTACTTTGTAGCAGAATTCAAGAAGAGCGACGGTATCGACCTTAAGAACGATAAGTTCGCTATGCAGAGATTAAAGGATGAAGCAGAAAAGGCAAAGATCGCACTTTCAAACGCTCCTTCGGTAAACGTAAATATTCCTTATATCACAGCAGACGCTACAGGCCCCAAGCACCTGAACGTTCAGCTCACAAAAGCAAAGTTCAACGAGCTGACAGCCGACCTTGTTGAAGCAACAATGGGCCCCTTCAAGCAGGCAATCAGCGATTCCGGTCTTTCAATGAACGAGATCGACAAGGTACTGTTAGTCGGCGGTTCTACAAGAATCCCCGCTGTACAGGAAGCCGTAAAGAAATATACAGGCAAGGATCCCTTCAAGGGAATCAACCCCGATGAGTGCGTTGCTATGGGTGCGGCTCTGCAGGGTGGCGTTCTCAACAAGGAAGTAACAGGTCTGTTACTGCTCGATGTAACTCCTCTGTCACTCGGTATCGAAACAGCAGGCGGTGTCTGCACAAGAATGATTGAGAGAAACAAGACCATTCCTACAAAGCACAGCCAGATATTCTCGACTTATTCGGATAACCAGCCCTCAGTTGATATAAACATCTTACAGGGTGAACGTGAATTTGCCAAGGATAACAAGTCTATCGGTACATTCAGACTTGACGGTATCGCTCCCGCTCCCCGTGGTATCCCCCAGATCGAAGTAACCTTCGATATAGATGCCAACGGTATCGTAAACGTATCCGCTAAGGATCTCGGCACAGGTAAGGAACAGCACATCAGCATCACTGCTTCAACAAATATGAGCAAGGACGATATTGATAAGGCTGTTAAGGAAGCTGAAGCATTCGCCGCTGAGGATAAGAAGAAGAAGGAAGAGGTTGAGGCTCGTAACGCCGCAGATCAGATGGTTTACCAGACTGAAAAGTCGATGAACGAATTCGGTGACAAGGTTACACAGGCTGATAAGGATTCCGTAAATCCCAAGCTCGACGCTCTTAAGGAAGCTCTCAAGGGTACAGACGTTGAAGCTATCAAGAAGGCTCAGGAAGAGCTTCAGACAGCATTCTACGCAGTAGCCGAGAGAATCTACAAGGAACAGGGCGCTGCAGCACAGCAGGCTGAGGCTGCTCAGACAGATGTTCAGGGCGAAGGCACAAATGCCGCAGGCGGTTCGGATGATAATGTGGTTGACGCTGATTACACAGATGCCAACTAATCAATAACATTGCGTATGAGCCGGGAACTCTCGGCTCATATTGCTGATTTTGCAATACTTTATAAAACGGCAGATAATTCTGTCGGGAAGGTTAGACCATTATGGCAGAAAAAAGAGATTATTACGAAGTGCTCGGTTTGCAGAAAGGTGCGACCGACGATGAAATAAAGAAAGCCTACCGTAAGCTCGCCAAGCAGTATCACCCCGACCTTAACCCCGATAATCCTGAGGCTGAAGCCAAGTTCAAGGAGATAAACGAGGCAAACGACGTTCTCTCCGACCCGCAGAAACGTGCAAAGTATGACCAGTTCGGCCACGCAGGTGTAGATCCGTCATACGGCGGCGGTGCAGGCGGATTCGGCGGCGGATTCGGCGGATTTTCCGGCGGATTCTCGTCAGCGGACGGCATAGACCTCGGCGATATTTTCGACTCTATATTCGGCGGTGGCGGCGGACAGCGTTCCAACCCCAATGCACCAAGACAAGGCTCGGATATAGCCATAAGCCTTGACATCAGCTTTATGGAAGCGTGCAAGGGCCTGTCGCACGAGGTTGAGATAAACCGTGCCGAAACCTGTGACAGCTGTCACGGCTCCGGTGCAAAGGCAGGCACAACTCCCAAGACCTGCCCCGATTGTCACGGAAGCGGTCAGGTAAGAGTACAGCAGAGAAGTATGTTCGGTATGATGTCCTCCACACGTCCGTGCTCACGTTGCGGCGGTAAGGGCAAGATAATAGAAACACCCTGTCCAACCTGTAACGGTCAGGGCAGAGTACAGCGCCGTAAGAAAGTCGTTATCAATGTACCCGCAGGTATAGATAACGGTCAGACGCTCTGCGTAAGAGGCGAGGGTAACTGCGGTACAAACGGCGGTCCCAAGGGCGACCTTAATGTACGCATTACGGTACGCAAAGACCCGATATTCGAACGTAAGGGCTTCGATGTATGGTGCGAGATACCGATAACATATTCACAGGCGGTTCTCGGTGACGAGCTTACAGTGCCTACAATAGACGGCAACGTTAAGTACAGCATACCCGAGGGTACACAGCCGGGTACTGTTTTCAGGCTGAGAGGCAAGGGTATAAAGAAGCTCCAGCGTGAAGGCAGGGGCGACCAGATGGTAAGGGTAGTTATCGAAGTACCCAAGAAGCTGAACAAGAAGCAGAAGGACGCATTGCTGAGTTTTGAAAAGGAGCTTACTCCGTCAAACTATGAAAAGCGTACCAGCTTCTTTGATAAGATAAAGAAGTTCGGCGACGACCTTAAAAAGAATTTCCAGTAATCAATATAAGCTGTCATGCGGTAAGACGTGTGACAGCTTTTCTTTTGCTTGTTGACATCAAGGAATAATAGTGATATAATCACGTTAGTTGATACTAACTTAATTGTGAGGAGATATTTATGAACAAGAAAAAGAAAATGATAATCTGCTTTGTGCTTGGAATGGTAGGCTGTCTGTGCTTCGGCGGCGGTGACTGGCTGATGATATACGGCAATACGGCGCATACAGGCGAGATTTACTGGCTTACACAGGGCGTAATCGGAATATCTCCGGCAAGAAACGCAATTGCTATGGCGCTTGCTTTTCCGGGTATAATCTGTTACGGAACAGGACTTTTCGCAATGGCAGGATTTATAAAGGATAGCAGAGATAGAAAGATATACCGGGTGCTGAACATATTCGGACTTACACCGTGGCTGTGCCTGCATATTTTTTACATATTATTACTTGCAATCTATGCCTATATGGGAAGCAATGGCTATCAGGGGGCAGATGAGATATGCCACGCTGTGTACTCCTCGCTGTCTTGGATAGTACCGCTTTCCGAAGCGTTTATGCTGCCGCCGTTTATCTATTATATGTATCTGCAACTCAGGGGAAAGACCTGTTTTTCAAGGCTCGGCGGATTTTTAGGTGCAAATGTATTGGTGAATTACGGTGTGCTGTACGTTGTTTCGCTTATTATGCCTGATATACCCGCAAGGCTCGGTTTCAAAAACGGATTAATGAGTGAAAGTATGATAATACTCTTTGCAGTGCTTATTATCTGCACGGTTAAAAATATACACGGTGTAGCGGACGAGGAAAAATTCACACTGATTCCGTAAATTAAAATTTTGTTTGCTTGTCATTTTCTTCCGGACACGGACATATAATTCTTCAGATGAAAAAGCGAGGAGGATTTATTATGTTCGTTATGACTATGACCAAGCGTAAACTTATCCGTGCGGTCATGTTTGTGTTAGTGCTGATTACCGGCATCGCTATAGGAGTATTCGCCATACTTTCGTCTATAGATACCGGTGCGGAAAACGTAAAGCTGCCGATATATAATGTAAAGCGCACCGACAACAAAATAAGCATTACGTTTGACTGCGCGTGGGGAAACAGCAACACCGACAAGCTGATCTCGATACTTGCCGAAGCCGATGCGAAGGCTACATTCTTTGTAACGGGAGAATTTGCGGATAAGTATGCAGACGATATAAAGAAGCTCAGCGATGCAGGCCACGAGATAGCTAATCACAGCGACAAGCATCCGCATATCAAGGGTATGAACGTAAACGACCTCATAGCCGATACGAAGGAATGCTCACGCAAGATAAAGATGATAACGGGCAATGCTCCTACGCTTTATCGTGCGCCCTACGGAGAATATGACGACAAGGCGGTAACCACGCTTTTCGGAATGGGAATGAGCGTCATTCAGTGGAACAAGGACAGCATCGACTGGGATAAGCCGACCCCCGAAACAATAATCGAGCGTACAACAAAGAATATTTCGGGTGGCTCGATACTGCTTTTCCATAACGACCTTGAAAACACGACTCAGGCACTGCCGACCGTGCTTAAAAGTCTAAAGGAACAGGGCTTTGAACTTTGCACCGTGAGCGAGCTTTTGCTTGAGGGAGATTATACTATCGACTCAAACGGAACTATGATGCCGAAAAGCAAAACAACGGTAAATCAGATAATTTACAGCGATAATCATGATGCGAATCTGGCTTTTGAAGCGCTTGCCGAAAAGCTGAGCATAAGCGATATAAACGCTTTGCAGAGCAAGGACGTTTCGATTGAAACCGCCCGTAAATTAGCGTCATATCTTACGCAAGAGCAGATAGCGGCACTGAAGGCACTGCCCGAAGAAAGCCTTTACAACGGCTTTATAAAGCTGAAAGAGGCAGTATATGCCCGTGAAAATGCCGTTCCGGGAAGCTCGACCGAGCCGATAATCAAAGACTGAAAAATAATATTTCACCGCACGGTAAAAACGCTGTGCGGTATTATTTTTGCGCCACAGTTGACCGACAGTTAAAAATCGTGTAATATAATATAAGAAAATTATATCGGAGGAATTTTAATATGAAAGCCTTACTGATAGTGAATCCCGTTTCGGGAAAAAGAAGAATAACAGGTGAGCTTGTAGAGATAATCAGCCGTCTTGAAAAGGGCGGATATGTAACTACCGTACACGTTACCGAAAGACGAGGCGACGCTACCGAAACCGCAAGGATGCACGGCGGCGAATATGACATGATTGTCTGCTGCGGCGGCGACGGAACGCTCAGCGAAACGGCAAACGGTATGATAAAAGGCGGTCACAAGACAAAAATCGGGTACATTCCGTCCGGCACAACAAATGATTTTGCATACGGCATAGGACTTTCGTCAGATATTATGACAGCGGCTGACGATATTGTAAGCGGAGCGCCCAAAGCGTTTGATGCAGGAAGATTCAACGAGCGTGAATTTATGTATATAGCCTCTTTCGGCGCATTTACTCAAAGCTCTTACGGCACACCGCAGAATCTCAAAAACGCATTCGGTCATTTTGCGTACATCTTAAGCGGAATAAAGGAGCTTGCCGAGATAAAGCCGTATCATATGAGCGTATATGATTCGGACGGAATACTGCACGAGGGCGATTATATATTCGGTGCGGCTTGCAATGCAACATCTGTCGGCGGAATAATAAAGCTTGACGAGAATCTTGTAGATCTGAGTGACGGAGTTTTTGAAGTGATGCTTGTACGTTGCCCGAAAACACCTGTCCAGATAAGCCTTATGGCAAAGGCTCTTCTCAGCGGAAATTACGATAATGAATTTCTTGATTTCTTCCACACAAAACAGCTTGACATCCACAGTGATGAGGCTCTGCCGTGGTCGCTTGACGGAGAAGAAGCAGACGGAGGAAAAGATACTCATATCGAGGTATTGCACGAGTCGGTGAATATTATTCTTCCTAAGAAAAGAGGATAGGCAACGGTATGATAGAGTATATTCACGAGCCTACAGACTTACAGTGCGGTCAGGCTGTGCTTGCTATGGTACTCGGAAAGACGGTAGAAGAGATAGTTATATTTCTTCAAAATGACCGTGAAACCACCCTTGCCGAGATGAAAAGAACGTTCAGAGAGCACGGCGTTCATATGTCGGATGAACGTATAGCGGTACAGAAAAAGGAACAGCTGCCTCCCCTTTGCCTGCTCAGCCTTGAAACGCCGCGTTGCTGGCACTGGTCGCTGTACGCAGACGGCACATTCTACGACCCAGAACATGGGGTTATGAGTGATTTCCCCCGTGCAAACAGAAAATATTATTGGAAGCTGGAAAAGCAGTCCGTTTTATAGGACACAGCCTCTGTTATAATATAAACATAACGAGGGAGCGAAAAGCTCCGGACAATAATCACATTCTTTCGTTTTGCGGTCATCGGCTACGGTGACTGCAAATCAAAAACTATCATCAGTCCGTTTTATCGGACAGGTAAGATGTTAAAATATAGTCATAACAAAGGAGCATTCGTTCCGAAACATAATTTTAATATCCTTTCTTTTCTGCAACGGCAGTGACGCTGTTACCGCCGTTGTAGCGACAATGAACATTTCTTGCGGAATGTTGAAATATAACCGATATTTTTCCTCTTCTTCCCGTCTGTGTTTGGCTGTCTCGGCTTTTCAGGTCATTGCAGGATTGCCCGGAGTATCGGTATCGGTTATTTCGGGCAAATCTGCAATATAAAACTACATTCCAAGTCCGTTTTATCGGACAGGTAAGATGTTAAAATATAATCATAACGAAGGAGCAGACGCTCCGGTACATATTGTATATCATCCTTTCCAAACGGCGGTCTGCAAAATACAGACTGCCAACCGAAATTTACAGTCCGCTGTGGCGGATACGAACGTTAAAGGCTGATGGCCTGACAACCCATCGTGAAAGGTCTTTATCTGTTCACTGTTTACATAGTTCTGTGCTGTTTTTCCTCATTTTTCGGCACAGATGTTTTCTCCTTTTTAACTTCCCGTATCATACTTTACCGATACGGGAAACGGAAGATACGATGCCCCTTAAATTATTCGGGCAAGCGTTTTCAATAAATTCCTTTCAGTGTTTTTTTGTTACTGTCCATTTTATGTATTTAGCAAACAGGCTTACCCTTACCGGTAAGCCTGCCAGTCTGTCGGTAAGTCTTTTATTGTTAAAGTGTACAGTGAAATATATCGCCAACACCGCCGAAAACAGTTTCCGTATCGACAAGGTATTAATATTTTCGTGAGTGTATCGGTGCAACTGCTCTAACATTGACTCTTCAAAAAAACGCCACTAACCTGAGATATATG
>ENA-ORMN01000049-ORMN01000049.1-human-gut-metagenome-genome-assembly--contig:-NODE-49-length-134994-cov-10.134839_pt1 | contig 134994 bp, 139 predicted proteins | sample MGYA00242102_ERZ508993 | MGnify/ENA primary metagenome ERZ508993 (study PRJEB26280, sample SAMEA2338770) | human gut metagenome | biome: human gut; feature: human-associated habitat; material...
TTGCTCATTAAAAATATGCACCTCCGAAAGTGTCTAACTTTCGGGGTGCATATCACTACCCGCCCTTTTTTGCTTGGGATATTATTATCGCGAAGCGCTCATTTTGAGCATCTCGCGGGCAATATCGAACTTCAAAGAGGCGTATTCGTCGGTGGTAGGCACCTCCAGCATGACCAGCACCAGGCGTGCGTCCTTATCCTCCGTATCGCAGCGGAAGCCGGCAAACCAGGATATCTGGCGGCTCTTGTCGTTGCCTATTTCGGCAGTACCGGTCTTTGCGGCCACGGTGACGGAGGTCACCTTCAGGGAACGGCCGGTGCCGTTGAGGTTGTGGTCAACCACGTCCTTAAGATACGGAACAATAATATCCAACGAATGCTGCTCTATTACGCCGCTCTTCCATACTTTGGGGCTGGCCCTGGAGACGTTGTTGTATTTTATGCCCTCGGTTTCATACAGGCCGTCCACTATATAGGGCTGCATTATATTGCCGCCGTTGGCAAAGGCGCAGAACATTGTGGCCATCTGCAGGGGGGTAGTCAGTATTTCGCCCTGGCCGTAGCCGCTGTCCGCAAGAAGCATGAGGGTAAGCTCGGTATCGTCGTTGTACAGCTGCGATTGGGCCACGTTCAGATCAAAGGGCATGGTATCGCCAAAGCCTATGCTCTTCATGTAGCTGGTATAGTTGTCCCAGCCCATGAGCAGCGCGGCGTTGGCAAAGTAAATGTTATCGGAATGCACTATGGCGCTGCGCATGTTGAGGGGACTTAGACGGCCATACTTGACCTGAGTGCGCTTTATTTTGCTGCCGAGCCAGGTGCCATAGTCGGTAGGCAGCCAGTAGTCATCCACGATCTCGCCGGTGAAGACGTAGTTTTCATCCAACGTGCCGCTTTGCAGCGCCGCTACGGCGGTAAACGCCTTCAATACCGAGCCGGGAGGGTAAAGGCCCTGAGTAAGACGGTTATAAAGAGGCTTGTTGGCCTTGCTCAACAGCTCCGCGTAGTCTGCGGAGCTTATGCCCTTGGCAAAGGCGTTCAGGTCGTAACCCGGCCAGGAGGACATTGCCTCTATGGCGCCGGTCTTGGGGTTCATGACCACTACCGCGCCTGCGGTAGTCTCACCGAAAAGCACGCTGTCCAGCACGAAGTCCAGCCGTTTTTGCAGCTTGTAGTCAATCGTGAGCTGAAGGTCCAGTCCGTCCTCGGCGGGCTTGGTGTACAGTGTGCGGCGGTTGGTGCCCTGAGAGGTGCAAATGTATATATGGTAGCCGTCATTGCCTCTCAGCTCTTTTTCGTATTTGGCCTCCAAACCGTTGCGGCCAACGTAGGAATCCGAGGTATACAGGCCGTTTTCGGCATCCCGGCCCTCGTTCAGCTCCTTGAGCCTGGCCTCCAGCTCTTCATCGCTGCCGGCGCTGACTATGCCTACATAGCCTAATGTATGGGCCAGCATGTCATTTTCGGGATAAGAGCGCACCGAGCCGTAGTTGCCGTAATCTATGCCTATGCCTTCTATTTCGAGAAGCTGAGTTTCAAGGTATTCTGGGAACTCGCCCTGATAGAACTGCTTGAGCACGGCAACGCCGTCGTAGGCCTTACTCAGCTTTTTGTCTATGGCCTCCCTGGTCATGCCGAGGAGGGAGGAGCACTTGTTGTAGAAGTAGTCGCGATTGGTGTCGTTCAGCCTGTCCGGCATGGCATAGACGGATATTTTTCCTTCAGTGGTGGCCAATACCTGCCCGTCGGCCATTAGCTCGCCCCGCTTTGCGCTTATGCGGGCCACGCGGACTGTATCGCCCCATTCCATCTCGGGAAAAATGAGATTTGGCGACCACTCTATGAACCACCTGTTGCGGGACTTTATGGCTACCATGCGATGCTCGCCGGATACGTCGCCCAAAAGGGGAGAGGAATATGTAGCGGTGAAGTTGACTATGGTGAATACCTCGCCCTCGTTGACTTGGATATTATCGTACAGTACGGAGGTTATCTCCAGCGCATCGAATATGTTCATGTATTTGGCGATAAACTGATTTTTGCTTATGAGCCCTTCTGATTCGCGGTTGGGCTCAAGCTTGGCCAAAGCCACATAGTCAGGCTTTTCATTGGGGTCTATGGGCTTGGAAGGGTCCACGCCGGCAGTCTCGTCAGGAATGAAGGTTACGGCGCCGTCCAGAAGGTTGTATGCCCCCTCATAGTCGCCGGAGGATATTTTAGACAAAAAATCAAGACACACCTGCTTGCCGCTTGAGCCGGTACAGCCCGGCAGCAGGCAAAGGCAGCTGGCCCATATCAGAATTATGCTTAAAGCTCTTTTCAACCCTGCTTCTCTTTCGCTCCCATGTTGAATAAATAATTGATTATAACAAAATTATAGCTTGGGGATAATCATATGTAAACGGCTGACAATAAAAGTTTACACAGGTAAATTTGACAGCATCGAGATGTATTGATAAAATAAACTAAGTGAAAGGAAACGCCATGGTTCGACGGAAAAAGAAAAATCCCATATCAGCGCTGCTCTTGGGGCGCAGGAAAGGTACGCAGCAGCGCAGGGCGAGAAGCGCGAGCCGCCCCGGCTTCGGCTGGGCAAATATCGGCCTTATTGCCGCGGTATTGGCAGCGGGGGCCTTTTTCGCATGGGCGCTCATGTTCTCGGACGGACGGCTTAATATATATTTGAAGGACGGCGGCCGCACTCACCAATACCTTACGTGGAGGACCAATGCCGGCGAGTTCCTCACGGCAATAGGCGCGAAGCTGGACGAGAACGACACACTGTCGGTAGCGAAGGACGCGGAGCTTACCGACGGCGAAACCATAGAGATAACCAGGGCATACCCCATAGCGGTGCAGTCCGGCGGCAATACCGAGGTGATGTACCTCAGCTCCGGCACGGTGGGCGACGCGCTGGACAAGGCGGGAGTCACGGTAAAATCCGGAGACGAGATATCGGAACTCACCTTCCGGGATCTTGAGCCCGGCATGAAGATAAGCCATACCGCCGTGGACGTTACATACAAGGTATCCTACAAGACCCTCGACTACGACGAGATAATCAAAAAGGACGACAGGGAGTACGAGAGCTTCAAGAAGGTGGAGGTAGAGGGCAAGGACGGCAAAAAGCAGATAACCCAACGCATAACCGTAAAGGACGGCGTGGAGGTATCCCGGGAGGTGGTGGACCAGATAATCACCGAAAAGGCCGTGGATGAGATAATACGCGTCGGCACCAAGATACGCTACCAGACCAACTTCAAGGGAGAGACCAGGCGCTGGAAGGAAGCCCCGAAGGACGGCGTAAACGGCTGGAAGAGCATGAAGGTGGACAAGATAACCGCCTATTGTACAGGTACCCGCACGGCCACCGGCACGACGCCCAAGCTGGGCACCATAGCCGTGAACACATACTACTTCAAATACGGCACCCAGTTGTATGTGAGGGGCTACGGCTACGGCACGGCAAGGGATACCGGCGCATTCAGAAAATATACCAACTCTTCCGGAAAGCCTATGAACCAGCTGGATCTCTGGTTCAACTCGGAATCGGAGGCGAGGCGCTGGGGAACAAAATACAACGTGACTATCTGGTATAAATAATGAGCACAGCTTCAGTAAAATGTGAACTTGAAAAATACGGCCTCACGCCCAACAGGGCGCTGGGGCAAAATTTTTTGGCCAGCGACACTGCGGCAAGGACTATTGCCGAGGCTGCTTGTGAAAACCGCTGCCCGGTTATAGAGATAGGCCCGGGTATGGGCGCACTGACTGCGAAGCTGGTAAAATGCGCCCAAAGGGTAGCGGCCATAGAGATAGACAGACGCATGGCGGAGATAATCGCGGACAGGCTGCCCGAGGTACAGCTTATCAACGAAGACGCGCTAAAGGCGGATATACCTGGGCTTATAGCGGCCCTCGGCGGCAGGGCGAATATCGCGGCGAACCTGCCGTATTACATAACCACGCCGCTTTGCGTGAGGTTTTTATCCATAGGCGCAGACGGCAGCATACCTGCCATGACGCTTATGATGCAGAAGGAAGCGGCGGAGCGGTTCACGGCAAGGCCGGGGGACCGCGTATACGGGCCGCTGACGGTGCTTGCGGGGTATTATTATGAGGTTACTAAGCTCATGGAGCTGTCCCGGGATATGTATTACCCCCAGCCTGATGTGGACTCGGTAGTGCTGAAGCTTACGGCCAAGGGCGCGGAAAAGCTTTTTGAGCTGGAGTGGCTGCTGAACAGGGCATTTGCAATGCGCAGAAAGACTCTATCAAACAACCTCAGGGCTGCAGGAATATCGGACGAACGGCTGAAATCGCTGCTTGGAGCTTGCGGCATAGAGGGAAATATACGCGCAGAAAAGCTTACGGTGGCACAATTTGCAAATATTGCGCGGGAAATAGAGGCGCACGGGAAATAATGACAAAACCCTATAAAAAGCGATACTGTGGAAAAAGTGGATGAACGCCACTTTTCAGGCAAACTAACAAAGCCTTCGAGTCATTGACCCGAAGGCTTTGCAATACCGCGCACCCGCTTCTCGACTTCACGTCCCATGGGCGTTTTCGCCATCAGGTTGCTACTCCCGGGCATGCCCGCGGCACACCTGCGCTTCCGCTTAATGCTGCTGCCTTCCGGCCCTGACATGGTTCACAGTGGCAAGTTGCACGGGACCCGGGGATCAACGCCCCACGATGGCGGCGGCCCCACAGGGGTGAGCCTCAAAACGGGGATTCAGCCCTGCTGTAGCGGATTGCAGGTATAGGGCACCGCTATCTCCCCGCTTAGCGCGGCAAGGTTATTTTAACAAGGCAGGGGCAATTAGTCAATAAAACGCACAAAAAAATTGCTTTGGAAGGGGGTCCAAAGCAATTGTCGGTTTGTTGTTGGTTTTGAAAGGGTTTCTCTCACTTGCAAGCTTATTATAACCCGCGGGGAGACGGAAATCATCACAAAAGTATTACAATCTGCTGAAATGTTCATTAAGTTTTAAAGAAATATTTGTTTTATGGGCCGTTTGAGGTATAATCATGCCGTCAGGCGACCCAAACTCCATATAGGAAAGGAAAAGGCAAAATGAAAAGGACGATAAGGATAGAGGGAATGATGTGCGGCCACTGCTCCGGCAGGGTAAAGAAGGCGCTGGAGGCCGTAGCGGGAGTTGAAACCGCGGAGGTGAGCCACGAGACAGGCATGGCAGCAGTGACCCTGAACGGCCACGTATCCGACGAGGCGCTGGCCAAGGCCGTGACCGATGCGGGCTATAAGGTAGCGGGCATAGAGTAGCGCCTGCACTTTTGGTGCATGAAATATGCCCCGAAGCTGTCCTTTACAGCGAAGAACGGCGGGGTGTATAATGAACACGATGGAAAAACAGGCAAGGGACAAAAAGGAGAGGCTTCGGCATCTCCTTTTATTTTTTGCCTGCACCAGGCATCATCGCGATGAAAAATACGGCGGCCCGCCGAAAGGGGCAGAGAAAAGCGACGGTATACCGCCGCTTTTTTGTTTCAGGAGGAAAAATGATATTCAGAAAGGAAAAGGAGCACGGCGTACTCACCGAGGAGGAGATTCTGGACATGGCCCGGGACATTGCGGAAAACGACCCGGCCTACATCATAGGCTCCATGCTCATCAAAAGTGTGTGCAACGATACCGGCCTCGACGAGGGGGCTGCCTTCAGCATGCTGCTGGACGGGGGCGGAATGCCCAAGGGCATAGCCGCTATCAGCGCCAGAGCTGCAAACGACCTCATGCGCCTCTATGAGGAGGGGGGCATAGAGGGCGAAATTGACAGCTATCTGGAGGACGAGAGGTTCGTGAAGATGCTGCTGGAGATGCCGGTAAAGGCGGCGCTCAGGCTTTATGCCGCCGAGTGCAACGCAGATGCCGCCGCCAGGGCGGAGCGTGAAAAGGGCGCTATGGACGTGATGGAAAAGCTGGCGGCCCGCAGGGCGCTGCCCTCGCCCATAAAGGGCAATACCCCCGCCGCCGCAGATACGGACTACGCCAACATGCCCACCAGGGAATTCAACCTCATAAAGGAAAGACTGATGCGCGCCGCCAGCGAGGGCAGGCGCGTTTCGTTGTAAAGACATAAAAAGGAAGGAGAAAAATAATGAGTATCAACACTACCGCAAACACCGCAGGTACCACCAAGCTCAACAAGACCTTTTACGACCGCCAGCTGCTGGAAAGCGCCAAGACCCGCTTTGTACACGCCAAGTACGGCCAGAAGCGCCCTATTCCCAAGAACAGCGGCAAGCGGGTGGAATTCCGCAAGTGGAACCTCTTTGACGCAAACGACGCCATGGAGGCACTTCAGGAGGGCGTTACCCCTGCCAGCCAGGCTCTGTCCCAGAGCAACGTAGAGGTGGAGGTGGCCCAGTACGGCGCATACGTGGAGGTATCCGACCTGCTGGACATGACCGGCTATGACCAGGTAATCTCCGAGAGCGCGGAGCTGCTTGGAGAGCAGCTGGGCACCGTGGTGGAGTGGGTCACCCGCGATGCCATGAACGCCGGCACCAACGTACAATACGCAAACGGCAAGTCCGGCCGCGGCGAGATAACCGCCGCCGACAAGCTGACCGTGGCGGAGATACGCAAGGCGGTGCGCACCCTCAAAAAGGCCAAGGCGCGCCCCTTCGGCGACGAGGGCAGAAAGCCCCACTTCATCTGCATCTGTTCCCCCGAGGCCACCTATGACCTTCAGAGCGATTCCCTCTGGCAGGACGTATCCAAGTACTCCTGCGCGGAGCAGATATATTCTGGCGAGATCGGCCGCCTGTTCGGCGTGGTATTCGTGGAATCCACCGAGGCGAAGGTATTCTCCCAGAGCGTGCTGAACAAGGTGAAGACCGCCACCAGCTCATCCAAAACCTTCGTGCTCAAGAACAGCCCCAAGGACGCGGAGGCGGCGTATCTCTCCACTGCGGGAAACAAGATAAAGATAGGTACCGCCGAGTATACCGTAGCCTCCTTTGACGCGGCTACCAATACCGTCACCCTGTCCGACAATGCCACCCTTACCGCCGACGCCATAGTATACAGCGAGGACGCGGGCAGCATAGACGGCACTACCAAGGCGGGCGCCGACGTGCATTCCACGCTTATTTTCGGCAGGGACGCCTACGGCATAGTGGACGTGGGCGGCAGCGGAGCCCTTCAGATCATAATAAAGCCCCACGGCAGCGCAGGAACCTCGGATCCTCTGGATCAGCGCGCCACCGTAGGCGCAAAGGTAGCGGCATATGCGGCAAAAATCCTCAACGAGCTGTGGATAATCCGCATTGAGCACGGCGTAAGCGCATAAATAACATCAGGAAATAAGTACGAAGGTACTGTTTCATATCCCTTTCAAGGGGGCCGAGGGGAAACCTTCGGCCCTTTTTTATTTGAGCAGAGAAAAGCTGAGAGAGCCAAGGAGGAAAGACAATGAATTACATAACCGATAAGGAAATAGACGCCATACAGGGCGACATGGGCGAGACGCTGAGAAAGCAGCCCCGAGTGCGCATGCGCATAGAGGGCAGCGGCTACTGGGAGGGCGGCATAAACGGCTGGTTCTTCAGGGTACGCCGGGGAGAGGAGACAGAGCTGCCCAAGTCCATTGCGGAGCTTATACAAAGAAGCGAGCAGGTGGCGGTGATGGGCGAGCGGGAGGTAAAGGCCTACAGGGGCGTTGGCAGAAGGGTGGCGCAGGTATGACGCTGAACGACATCATCGTATCCGCACTTGCCCAGCTGGACCGCGGCCACGACGCCCAGAGCCTGGACGTATGGCGGGACAAGTTCACCCGCTTTGCAAACGACGGCGTGACGGACATCTGCGCCACATATAAGCCCCGGCGCACAGAAACTATCGACACAAGGGATGGCACATTTACCACCGCAATGCTGTCGAGGGGCTGCCGCAAGGTGCTAAGCGTAAAGCGCGACGGCCGGGAGGAGGACTTTTACGACGGCGACGCTTCCGAGGTGATAGTCACCTCCGGCGGTCCCGGCAAAATTGAGGTGACGTACCGCTCGGTGCCAAGGGAGATGTTTGCGAGCACGGACGAGCCCGACATACCCGCATACATGCACGGATTGCTGGTAAGCTACGTCGTGGGCCGCGAGAGGGCTGCGGGGGACGTTTCCCAGCAGCGGGGCGGCAACATCTACTTCCAGATGTACGAGGCGGGCAAGGCCGCAATACGGCCCCATCTGGGCGGAGGAACCAGCCAGCGCATAGTGAACAGGTGGTGAAGCCCATGGCCCGCAAGATATACAGGATAGACGAGTTCATGGGGCTGGATCAGTCCATGGGCGAAAACGGCATGGCGGCCTCCTACAGCCCCGACGCCTGCAACATGGACACGGCGGACGGCGAGCTTACCGTAGCCAAGGGCTACACCAGGTACATAACATCAGCAGTTCCCGGCACGGAGGCCATACGACGCATGTTCCTTTTCCATTCGGGCAGCGGCGACCAGGTGATAGTGGTAACGGGCGGCAGCGTATACGCCTACAGGGAAGGCGTCTGGGTGCTCATATACACCTTTACCGGGGGACTCACCGGCGGAAGGGTGGATTTTACCGAGGCCCGGATAGACGCCACGGATTATCTCCTTATCGCCAGCGGCGAGCAGCAGATAGTCAAGTACAACGGAACCAAATCAGAGCTCTTCGGCAGCAGCGACGGGCTTTCGGATAAGCCGGTAAGCTACCTTGCAACCTACAGGAGCAGGCTTTTCGCGGCCGGGGACAGCAGCTGTCCCAACAGGCTTTACTGGTCCAAGCTCCCGGGCGGCAGCCGCACCATAGAATCCTGGGGCGAGGAATCCGGCTCGGTCAACGTCTCAGGGGGACATACCGAGATAGGCGCCAGCGCCGGCGACCCCATAGTAGGCCTTGCGGCGCTTTCCAACCAGCTTCTCATATTCAAAAAGCGCAGCCTTTACCGGCTCATAGGCGACAAGCCATCGAACTTTACGGTGGAACGCATAGATTCCGACGTGGAGACGGCGGCGTATACCTCCCTCGTAATGAGCGGGGACATGCTGTACTTCATGACCAAGGGAGGCCTATGCAGGTTCAACGGCGTATCCGCGGCGCTCATGCCTGACGCCCGGCGGATAAAGAAGCTGCTTTCAGGCGCCGACGTATCCCTTTCCAAGGGGGCGGCGGCCCGCAGCAAGCTTTACTACTCATTCGACGACGCCAAGGGAGGCGGCATCATTGAATACGACCTTGTGCGGCACACCTACATGCTGCGCCGCGGCTTTGACGTAGGCGACATAGCCTCGTGGGACGGAAGGCTGTACATAGTCAATTCCGGCCGCTACGTGTGCCTCTTCGACGACGGCAAAAGCTACGACGGCAAGAACATCGAGGCCTGGTGGCGCACACCTGAGACGGATCTTTTCGACAAGAGCGGCGTAAAGGCCATGCGGTCCCTCTGCTTCAGGGGCCACGCCCAGGGCGCCGCCACAGCCATGAACGCGGAAGTGAGCGTGGGCAGCGCAAGGGCTGCCACAAGGGTGCTGCTGCCTACGGAGGAGAGCGAGGTAGTGGAGGTGCCGCTTAAAAACGAGGGCAGGACATTTTCGCTCAGGATCGCCAACGAGGCGGGAGGCCGCTTCACTCTGCGCGGCGGCATAGAGCTTTCATTTGAAACCTGGAGGAGGGTGGAATAAATGGCTCTTGATATGCGGGCGCTTTACTATGTGACGCTGCCGGATATAAAGGACGCGGAGCTTTACAGCGAGACGGTAAAGGCCAACGAAAACAACCTTAATCAGAACTTTACGGCCATTGCCCAGAAGATAGAGGAGCTGGAAACGCGGCTTTCCGCACTCGAATAGGCAAGGCAGTACAAAAAGGAGGAAAACACCATGGCAAAATATTATATGAACGGCTACACACCTCCAGAGGGAGTGAATTCCGCATCAAAGGTAAAGGAATACCAGCGGCAGCTCGGCGTAAAGGCGGACGGCATATGGGGGCCTGATACCGACGCGGCATACAGGGCCAGCCTTAACCGCAGCGCCCAGCGGCAGGCCCAGAGCAGAAGCGGCTTTGACTGGGGGGATTCCGGCAGGAACGAGGCATTTGACGGCTACTACAACGCCATAAGGAACAGCCTGTCCGTCCCGACCGTGACGGTAAAGGCGCCCAGCGCCGGCGAGGTGAAGGACATGTGGAGCGGGGTGCTTCGCCCCAGCGCCGACGCCGCCATAGAGCGGCGCAACAGGGCGGCCGAGCGCGAGATGGCTGAGATAGACGCGGATGCCGTTTCCCGTGGCATGGGCCAGAGCAGCTATGTAACATCGGTAAAGGCCCGGCAGATGGAGGAGGCCCAGGACGACATAAGCGACATTGAGGCGCAGTACGGCGCGGCGCTGGCAGAGAAGATATACGATACGCTGTACAAGTACGATCAGATGAGCCTGAACGCCCAGCAGTACAACGCGGAGGCTCACGCGGCTGCACAGAAGACCGCACTCAGCATGGCGTCGGACTGGTACAATCAGTACCTCAGCCAGCAGAATGCCGTCATCGCCGCCGCGGCAAAGGGAAGCTCCTCTAAGTCGTCAAAGGGCGGCTCCGGCTCGAAAAAGAGCAGCCTTTCCAGAGAGGACTACACCGAATATGTACGCAACCTCACCGCCGAGCAGCGCAGGCAGCTCTTCAGCAGCGAAAACAGCTATTGGAGCAGCAGGCGCGAGGAGATATACTCCGCCCTGGGCAAAACCCTTTACGATAGCCTTAAGAAGAAATACGGCGGTTAAGGGGGTGCCTATGGCTGCGGTAAAAAAGACCTTCGATATTGCGCTGGACATAGCGGACGCCGGGGCGAACCGGGAATTCACGGTGGTGGACGGGGACAACGGCAACGTGCTTGCCATACTCCTCACAGACGGGGGCTACCCGGTAGACCTTACCGGGTGCCGGGTCATAGCGGTGTTCTCAAAGAGCGACGGCACCGCCTGTCAGGACAGCTACGATGCTGACGGCGGCATAACTCTTTGCGGCACGCTGAACAATCAGGTGGATATAGAGCTTTTTGCGGGTTCCGTGGCTCCCGGAACGGTGGAGTGCGAGCTCCAGATATACTCGGATCCCAGCCTTTCCACCCTCGTCACCACGGCAAAGTTCAACTTTGCCTGCCGCAAGGCTATTTTTTCCGGCGAAACGCTGACCTCTGCGCCGCAGTACCCACAGCTTACTTCCCTTATGGAGAGGGTGGAGGTGCTGAACGCGGAGACTGCCGCTGCGGCGGGGGCGGCAAACTCAGCCGCGGCGGACTGCAGGGCAGCAATGGAGGGAAACGTCACAACATGGAAAATACTCAGATACTCTTAAACCAAAAAGGAGGGATTGCCTATGGCAGTATACCTTGGAAATGAGCTGGTGCTGGCAAACGGCGTGGGCGGCACAAGCCTTGCCAACGGCCACGCCTCCACCCACGCAAAGGGCGGCAGCGATGAGCTGGCCCCGGCGGACATAGGGGCGGCGGAGGAGGTACATACACACACGGAATACGCATTAAAGCCGGTAAGCATGGTAGTTGAGCTGCCGCTGGACGGCTGGGTGGTGGGCACATACAGCTGCACACAGGCCATAAGCGTGGACGGAATGAGAAGCGGCAAGTACGCCATAGTAGGCCCCGTACCAAAGGACTGGGACGAATACGTGGGGGCTAACGTACACTGCGCCGTACAGGGATACAATTCGCTCACGTTCTTAGCCGACAAAAAGCCGGCCACGGATCTCCGGGTAAACGTACTGATATGGGGGTAGGATAGTATGCTTTTCAATCTCGTATGCGGCGTGAACTACAGCATGGGAATAGCCTCCGGCAGCTTTGATGGCATAGACAGCTCGAGGGTGCTGACCGTGAACAAGACAATAGACCCGCTGGCGCTCGTCATAAAGACCACGGTGGGCTCCTCCAGCGAGCTTATAGTGTACTACAGGGAAAAGCCCACGGACAGCTTTTCCACTGTAGTGGGCGGGAGCGTGCCGGTATCCTGCAGGCTGCTGGGTGAATACAGCACAAAGCTGCTGCTGACGGTGCATAACGCCAGCGCCGCAAACTGTGCCGGCGTTGAATACTATATATTGGGGGTGAAAAAGCAATGACAGCCACGGAAAAGGATCTAAGCCTTATGAAGGTACACGTATTCAAGACCGTGGACGAGTATGAGGCGGCAAGGAGCGGCGGCCTGATAGGCGGGGACGACCTCGTCATCACGCCGGATACCGGCGCCATAGACGGCGAGATGTCGGATACCTCCACAAACACAGTGCAGAACAGGGTCATAAAGGCCTATGTGGATTCCGCCATAGCAGCCGCAATAGCTTCCCTTAATGAATAAAGGAGAGAGCATATATGACAGAGCTGTTCATAAAATACCTTAAAGGCCATGTGGGCGACATATACGTATGGGGCGCCCAGGGCGAAACAAATATAACCGAGAAATGGATACGCCGGCGGGAGACCGGCGAGAAAAACGCCGAACGCGCCATAGCCCTATGGGAAAAGCGTAAGGCGGAGGGCAGGAGCCCTATAGCCGCCTTCGATTGCAGCGGGCTGATAGTCAAGTTCCTGCTGGACAATAAGCTCATAAAGAGCGACATGTCCTCCCGGGGGCTGTACTCCGCCTGCGAAAAGCTGAACGACAGGAGCCAGCTCATGCCGGGGGACCTGCTTTTCCGCCATAACGGCAAGCGGATACATCATGTTGGCGCATATATAGGCTGCGGCCTCGTAATAGAGGCAATGGGCCGGGACGACGGGGTGGTGCTCAACTGCCTGGATTCAAACGGCGCTGGCTACTGGAACAGATACGGCAGGCTGCCCGTACTGAAGGACAGCGGGGAAACGGAAGAGGTATACGAATGCTGCAAGGGGGAGGACTGCCCCTGCCGGCAGCTTATGAAGGAAATACTGAAAGGAGAAAACAATGAACAATAATCTGATAACAGGGGTGCTGGCAGGAGTGAGCGGTGTGCTCAGCTACATTTTCGGCCCCTGGGACGCCATGATAATGGTGCTCATAGCAGTAGTGGCCCTGGATTACATCACGGGCGTGGCTTATGCTGCGGTATCAAAGACGCTCAGCAGCGTTATAGGCTTTAAGGGGCTGCTGAAGAAGGTATTCATATTCGTACTGGTGGCGCTTTCCACAATGCTTGACAAGCTGGTGCCCGCCACAAATGGTGCGGTGAGGAGCGCCGTATGTATGTTCTACATCGCCAACGAGGGGCTTTCCATACTGGAAAACGCGGGCCGTATCGGCCTGCCCATGCCGGAGGCGCTGAAGGGTGCGCTGGTGAAGCTCAAGGACGGGAAGAACGATACGGCCGAGGGCAAATAACAGGATAATTACAGGGGGGCGGCGCCCCCCTTTTTTTATTTGTTTTTTTTGCGGTATTGGGGGTCATACCTGCACATGATGTTTATCTGCTCCCTTATACGCGGCGCATCAAGGATCTTACGCGGGTCGTCGAGGTGCTTTGACTCCATCTCCGCTATCATCTGGTAGAGCTTATACATAGCCATATCAAACATGATATTATTCCTTCGGGCAGACGTGATATAATCGTGTTCTTCTTTAATATAGCGCATTGCGCGCTTTCTGCGCTCAAAATCGCGCCTGTGATAGAGATGTGCGGGAAGGGTGCGCACGCTTCGAACGCTCTGCACCCGGTATGTTTTACGGAGCATATCATCACCTCGATTAAAGAATATATAAAAAACGGCGAAAAGTCAACTAATTGAGAACGTTTTGATTAAATTGATGACTACAAATGCGGGGTATACTAACAGTAAACGTGAGGTACTCAACATGGTTGACTTTGGAATTAAATTAGCAAAGCTGCGGGAGAACAAAAGGCTCTCTCAATCTCAGCTTGCCGCAAGGTTGGGTATAACCAAAAGCATGGTGTCAGCCTATGAAAACTCGGCGCGTATGCCTAGTTATGCTGTACTCTTGAGGATTGCAGGCATGTTTAATGTGTCCCTGGATTACCTGCTTGGAACGGAAAATCAGATCATATTCAGAACGGATGGACTGAGCGAAAGCCAGATAGCGATAATAATGGATATAATCGAAGAATTCAAAAAATAAAGCCCCGTAAATACGGGGCAAAAACGGGGGTTTGCGCCCCCGTTTTTTTGTTTTTGGCTTAAGACTTCTCAACGCCCAGCGTGACGCTTTCGCCGTTTATCTCCCAGTCCTTCACATAGCCGGCTGAACCCAGCTTGATGGAGTCGGCAAGGGTATCGGCGGCGATTTCCGCGCCGTGCCTGGCGAATATGCCCTCGATAAGGCTGTTGCCGTGGTGGGAGAGTACTATGTGATCCGTGACCTCAAAGCCCGCCTCCTTGCGCATGGTCTGCACCTTGGAGACTATCTCCCGCACGAAGCCCTCCTCGATGAGCTCAGGGGTGAGGTTGGTGTCAAGCACCACGGAAAGGTCATGCTCGGTGACTGTCACGAAGCCGGCGTTCTCCTCGGTGGAGACAAGAACGTCCTCGGCCGCCAGGGATATCTCGGTGCCGTCTATGTCGAACTTGTAGCTCTCGCCCCTGTTGTGGGCGGCCACTACGGCGTTGCCTATGCCTTCGCCCGCCAGATACTGATTGATCTTGGGCAGGAGCTTGCCATAGCGGGGGCCCAGGGTCTTGAGCTGGGGCTTTACCCGGTAGCTGATGAAGGAAGAAGCGTCGTCAACGAATTTAACTTCCTTTACGTTCAGCTCGTCCGCTATGATGGATACGTACATATCGGGAAGAGCTTTGCCCTGCACGTACATGGAGGCAACGGGCTGGCGGTTCTTGATGTTCGCCGCGTTGCGGGCGCTGCGGCCCAGCACTACGATATCCAGCACGGCGGCCATGTTGGCCTCCAGATCGGGGTCGATGAAGCTCTCGTCCTTCTTTGGCCAGTCGCAAAGGTGTATGCTCTCAGGGGCGCTCTTATCCACCGTCCGTACCATATTCTGATACATGGTCTCGGACATGAAGGGGGTGAAGGGGGCGGATATCAGCGCCATGGTCCTGAGCACCGTGTAGAGGGTCATGTAGGCGGCCTCCTTGTCGGCGGTCATATCCTTGCCCCAGTACCGCTCGCGGCAGCGGCGGACGTACCAGTTGGAAAGGTCGTCCATGAAGTCCTGCATCTCGCGGCCCGCCTCGGTCATCTTCAGGTCGTCAAGGTATGCCTCAACGTGACCCATGAGGGTGTTCAGGCGGGAAAGTATCCACCTGTCCATGGGGGTCAGGTTTTCGCGCACCAGCTTATGCCGGGTGGGGTCGAAGTTATCTATGTCCGCATAAAGAATGTAGAAGGCGTAGGTGTTCCAGAAGGTTCCCATATACTTGCGCTGGCTTTCGGATACGGCCTCTGCGGAGAAGCGGTTGGGCAGCCATGGCATGGAGCTTGTGTAGAAATACCAGCGCACGGCGTCCGCGCCCTGATTGTCTAACAGCACCCAGGGGTCTACCACGTTGCCTATGTGTTTGCTCATCTTGCGGCCCTCCTTATCCTGAACGTGGCCCAGCACGATGCAGTTGAGGAAGGCGGGGGAATCGAACAGGCAGGCCGCTATTGCGGAAAGGGTATAGAACCAGCCGCGGGTCTGGTCTATGGCCTCGCTGATAAAGTTGGCGGGGTAGCGGCGCTCAAACTTATCCTTGTTTTCAAAGGGATAGTGCCACTGGGCGAAGGGCATGGAGCCGGAATCGAACCAGCAGTCTATGACCACCGGCTCGCGGCGCATGGTGCCGCCGCACTCGCACTTCCAGGTGAGAGGATCCACATAGGGCTTATGCAGCTCGACGTTTTCGTCGCAGCCGGTAAGCTCGGAGAGCTCCTTACGGCTGCCGACGACGTGTATCTTGCCGCACTTGTCGCATACCCATACGGGCAGGGGGGTGCCCCAGTAGCGCTCCCGGGAGATGCCCCAGTCTATTACGTTCTCCAGGAAGTTGCCCATGCGGCCTTCCTTGATGGTTTCGGGGATCCAGTTGATACGGCGGTTGTAGTCTATAAGCCTGTCCTTTACCTTGGTCATGGCTATGAACCAGGAGGAGCGGGCATAGTAGATAAGCGGCGTGTCGCAGCGCCAGCAGAAGGGGTAGCTGTGCTCAAACCTGGGGGCGGCAAAGAGAAGGCCGCGCTCGTCCAGATCCTTGAGCACCATGGGATCGGCCTTCTTTACGAATACGCCGTCCCAGGGGGTGCCGCCGCACATTTCGCCCTTGGAATCCACCATCTGAACAAAGGGCAGGTCGTATTTCTTGCATACCCGGTAATCGTCCTCGCCGAAGGCGGGAGCGTTATGGACTATGCCGGTACCGTCGGTGGTGGTGACATAGTCGTCCACCATCACATAAAAGGCGTCCTTGCCGCCGGCGGCTTTACGGGTGCATTCAAAAAGGGGCTCGTAGTGCTTGTATTCAAGCTCCCGGCCGACGACCTCTTTTATTATCTCTGTCTCGTGGCCCTCCAGCACCGTCCCTATAAGATCCTTGGCCATGATGAGGGTCTCCTTGCCGTCCACCCGCACATATGCGTAGGTCACGTCGGGATTGACGCAGAGGGAAACGTTGCTGGGCAGCGTCCATGGCGTGGTGGTCCAGGCCAGGAAGTAGGTGTTCTCCTCATCGGGCACCCTGAAGCGGACGGTGGCGGAGGTCTCCTTGACCTCCTTATAGCCCTGAGCTACCTCGTGGGAGGAGAGGGCGGTGCCGCAGCGGGGGCAGTAGGGGACTATCTTGTGGCCCTTGTAGAGAAGGCCCTTTTCGTATATGGCCTTCAGCGCCCACCACTCAGACTCTATATAGTCGTTGTCATAGGTGATGTATGGGTTATCCATATCCGCCCAGAAGCCCATGCGGTCGGACATTACCTCCCACTCGCCCTTGTACTTCCATACGGATTCCTTGCACTTCTGGATGAAGGGGATAACGCCGTACTGCTCTATCTGCTCTTTTCCGTCGAGGCCCAGCTCTTTTTCCACCTCCAGCTCAACGGGAAGGCCGTGGGTATCCCACCCGGCCTTACGCAGCACGTCGTAACCCCGCATGGTCTTGTAGCGGGGGATTATATCCTTCATGGCACGGGTCAGTACATGGCCTATGTGGGGCTTGCCGTTGGCGGTCGGCGGGCCGTCAAAGAAGGTGTAGGCGGGGGCGCCCTGCCGAAGCTGGACGCTCTTTTCGAATATCTGGTTATCCTTCCAGAATTTCAGCGTCTCCTTCTCGCGTTCCACGAAATTCAGCGTGGTCGGAACTTTCTTGTACATCTGCTTCTCCTTAGTGTTTTATAGCTTCTTTAAAATGATTTTTTTCGGGCAAAATAAAAGCGCCCCGAATATCGGGACGCAGTATTGCGCGGTACCACCCGAGTTGGCGCGGCGCGCCCTCTCTGCCGCGGCCTGTCATAGCCGCGTGCCCGTGTAACGGCGGGCTGCCGTCCGGCACTAATGGCGAAATACGTTTTCGCGCCGGCGCTCGCGGGTGATGCGTGTGGGTGGAGACGCCGCAGCCCTCGCACCGCAAAAACGGGCCGCTCTCTTTGGCTTCCAATCCCACCGTGTGTCCCGGTCATAACTTTACAATTACTTATTATATTATTCCCGTTCTTTTTTGTAAACCCCTTAATTCAGGGACAAAAGTGGTATGCGTCACGTTTTTTTCACTTAAATTTGATTATTTGAGGTATGAATAGGTAAATTTTTGTGTTACTATTAGATGGATAGTTTAAACTCGTAGGTGGTATGCTTAGCCATAGGACTTTGTGGGGGTCATACCGGGGAGGTAAAATTTTGAAGAGAAGAAACCTTACAACACCGATAGTGTATCTTATAATGCTGGGAATAATCGTTCTGCTGGTATCCGGCTTCGATCTTTCCGGCGATAAGGTCAAAAAGATAAGCTATTCGGAATTCATAGATGACGTCCGCAACGGCAGGATACAGGCGGCGGAGGTCACCGAGCTGAAGCTCGTGGGCTTGTACTCCGACAGCAAGATAAGCATGGAAGTCTTCCCGCAGGAGGCGGACTTCTACACCTATATACCTTCCGTGGATATTCTCAAGGACGATATGGATAAGGTCACCGCCGAGCTTACCGGCAGGGAAGCCAATGACATAACCCAGGCGGATTATCCCTTCTCCCTCGTGCTGAATCCCGCTCCCGGCCCCTCCATACTGGAGACCCTGCTGCCCTACATACTGCTCTTCGGCGGTCTGGCGCTGTTCTATGTCCTTATGACCAGGGCCCAGGGCGGCGGCAATAACATAATGAACTTCGGCAAGAGCCGCGCCCGCACGAACATGGACGGCAGGAATAAGGTCACCTTTGCTGACGTGGCCGGCGCCGAGGAGGAAAAAGAGGAGCTCAGAGAAGTGGTAGAGTTCATGCGCTCCCCCAAGCGGTTCACCGCCATGGGCGCACGCATACCCAAGGGCTGTCTGCTTGTAGGCCCTCCGGGCACAGGTAAGACTCTGCTGGCCAAGGCCGTAGCCGGCGAGGCGGGCGTACCCTTCTTCTCCATCTCCGGTTCAGATTTCGTGGAAATGTTCGTGGGCGTCGGCGCCAGCCGCGTGCGCGACCTGTTCAATACGGCTAAAAAGTGCGCGCCCGCTGTGGTGTTCATAGACGAGATAGATGCCGTTGGCCGTCAGCGCGGTGCGGGCCTTGGCGGCGGACACGACGAGCGGGAGCAGACCCTTAACCAGCTACTGGTAGAGATGGACGGCTTTGCGGTAAACGAAGGCATAATAGTGCTTGCCGCCACTAACCGCCCCGACATACTCGACCCCGCACTGCTGCGTCCGGGCAGGTTTGACAGGCAGATAACCGTGGGCTATCCCGACGTTAAGGGACGGGAGGCCATACTCGAGGTTCACGCCAAGGGCAAGCCCCTCGCCAAGGACGTGGATCTGGGGGTGCTGGCGAAGCGCACCAGCGGCATGACCGGCGCTGATCTTGAAAACGTGCTCAACGAGGCGGCCATACTTGCGGCCCGCTTCAAGAAGAAGGAGATAACCATGGTGGAGCTGGAGGAGGCCATAACCCGCACGGTTGTGGGCCCCGAAAAGCGCAGCCGTGTAGTTACCGAGGAGGATAAGCGCATCACCGCCTATCACGAGGCGGGACACGCCATAGTAGCCCTGAAGATGGAGCACTGCGATCCTGTACACGAGGTATCCATAATACCCAGAGGTCAGGCGGCGGGCTACACCATGACCATGCCCGACAACGACGACAGCCACATTTCCCGGGGCAAGATACTTGACCAGATAGCCATGAGTATGGGAGGCCGTGTGGCCGAGAGCATAGCCCTTGACGACATATGCACCGGCGCCATAGGAGATCTCAAGCACGCCAGCGACCTGGCCCGCCGCATGGTCATAGAGTTCGGCATGAGCGACGAGATAGGCCCCGTGTTCCTGGGCGGCGATTCCGAGGTTTTCATAGCAAAGGACTGGGGACACCAGCGCAGCTATTCCGAGGAGGTGGCTGCCAAGGTGGATAAGGAGATACGCAGGATACTGGAGGAGCAGTTCGAGCGGGCGAAGCAGGTGCTGCTCCACGAGCGGGAGGCGCTGGACCGGGTGGTGAAGTATCTTATAGAGTACGAGCGCATAACCGGCGAGGAATTCGAGAAGATATTCCGTAACGAGCCTGTGGAGCTGGTATCCTATAAAGAGCGGAAGGAAGCTCTTGAAAAGCCGGACGAGGAGGAAAAGCCGGAGGACGAATCCGATGACAGGACAGGGGATGAGCCGGAGCAGCGCCATGAGGGCAGCGGTGAGGACAGTCCCGAGGATAAGCCTGAGAAAGAGGCGGAACAGAAATTCTACCGGCCCGGCGGATTCGACGGCGAGGACAAATAAAAAAGCTTTCGGGCGAAGACGATGCTTCGCCCGATTTTTTTGAGGATAAAGCCAAAAATGGAAAAATTCGACCTGCACATACATTCCAACATGTCAGATGGCACCTTTGACCCGGAGGCTATCCCCGCCCTGGCAAAGGCGCAGGCGCAGGGGGTATGCTATATGGCCCTTACGGATCACGATACGGCCGCAGGCTGCAAGCGGGCCATAGCCGCGGGGCAAAGCATAGGAGTAAAGGTAATACCCGGCATAGAGCTGGATGTGGAGTTTCCGACGGAACTTCACATGCTTGGGCTGAACATAAACCCTGACAGCCCTGCCATGGTGAAATTCGAAGCATGGCGGGGGGAGAGCAGGCGTCAGCGCAACAGGGCCATACTGGACAAGCTCAGCGCATTTGGCATACCGGCTGAGGAATACATGGAGCACAGCCGCGGCAACGATACCCGGCTGCACATCGCCAAGGCAATAATCGCCGCGGGGTATGCGGATACCATGCCTGAGGCGTTTGAAAAATACCTGAATCCGGGCTGCCCAGGCTTTGTGCCCGGTGTACGGCCCTCTAAAAAAGAGGCGATAGAGCTTATACTGGAGTCCGGCGGCAGGCCGGTGCTGGCTCATCCCTGTAAGATAAAGGCGGACGCGGATAAGCTCATAAGGGAGCTTGCGGACTACGGCCTATGGGGCCTTGAGGTATTCTATCCTGCCTCCACCGAGGGGCAGAAGCGGGGCTTTTTGTCCCTATGCGCTCAGCTTGGCCTGCATGCCACCTGCGGCAGCGATTTTCACGGAAAGAACCGGGAAAACCCCATAGGCGGCCCATATGAGAAAAACCAAGCGCTGGAGTGCGCATGGCGGGAGTTCTTTGAGCGGTAAGTCGGTATAATTTTTTGATATGAAGGAATTGATTCAAAAATAACGAACGATATGCTTTGGGATGCGACGCATAGGGCAGACCATACAAAAACGGGATATGGACGGCGCACCTGCGATAAGCTGCGGTTATAATGAAATGCAGCTGCTCCTTCATCCAAATTGTCGTATTGCGTTGATTATACGGATTATATTTGTTATAATGCTGATGAAAATTAAAAGGGGGTAAATCGAAAAATGTCCGGCGACGGTACGATTAAGATTTTTGCAGGCAGCGCCAGCAAGGAGTTTGCAGCACAGATGTGCGATTATCTCGGAAGCCCTATGGGCAAATGCACAACTCACATATTCTCCGAAGGCAATACCTTCGTCCGCATCGATGAGAGCATAAGGGACAAGGACGTATACTTCGTTCAGACGTTGGGACTCGATCCAAACAATGAATTTACGGAGCTGCTTTTCTTCCTGGACGCATTCAAGCGTGCCAGCGCAAACAGTGTTACCGCCATTATCCCCTATTTCAGCTATGCCAAGGGCGATAAGAAGGACGAGCCCAGAGTTTCAATACGCGGCAGGGTGTGCGCGGAGTGCATAGAGCTGGCGGGCGCGGACCGCGTCGTGACCATGGATCTTCATGCCGCTCAGGTGCAGGGCTTTTTCAAGAAGCCCGTGGATCACCTTTACGCCCAGGACCTGCTTTGCGCATACGCAAGGTATCTGGGCATAGTGGACGACAACCTGGTAGTGGTATCCCCCGATGCGGGCAGCGCAAAGCGCGCAAGGATGATGGCCAACGAGCTTGGCTGCGCCGTGGCCATAGGAGATAAGACGCGCACCGGCCACGACGAGAACGCCAAGGTGCTTGAGATAATCGGCGACGTAAAGGGCAAAAACTGTATAATAGTAGACGATTTCACCATCTCCGGCGGCACTCTGGTAGACGTTGCACACGGCCTCAAGGACAAGGGCGCAAACGATATTTACGCATTCCTGTCCCATGTAGTGCTCCGGGAAAAGGGCGTAAAGAAGATCGAGGAGAGCCCCATAAAGCTGCTGGTATCCACCGATACCGTAAATTGCCCCGCCGTAAAGGGCCACGACAAGATAAAGATACTGTCCGCCGCCCCCATGTTCGCGGAGGCCGTTCGCCACATACACGACCGTATGTCCATGAGCAACCTCTTTGACAACCCCAGCCAGAGAATGCTCACCATGAGCTTCGCCAAGCAGATGTCTCTCGACGATATGATGAACCTGCACAAATAAAACAGGATTATATTATATTAAAAAGCCTGCCAAAAAACTTTGGGTTGTTAAGGGACCGCAGTCCCTTAAGTTCATTCCGGCTTTGACGACATGCGCGTCAAAACGGATGAAAACCCAAGGTTTTCGTTCCCTACGGGTTTTGCCGCCCGGGAGCGAATGCGAGAGGCAAAACGCGAAAAAAATCGCAAAAGTGGGCTTCAGCCACTTTTGCGAAAAATGAATTAACGCCTCGTGACTTTGTGTTGCGGGGCGTTTTTCATTGGGCTATACTCATTGTAAACCAGCATGGAGGGGTAATATGAACGACATAAGCTTTACTGAAGCCCTTGGTATAGTGCCGGGCATCACCGCCATAATAGGGGGAGGAGGAAAGACCAGCCTTATGAACCGCCTTGCCGCGGAGCTTTCCTCAGCCGGCAGCAGGGTGATAATATGCACCAGCACCCACATATGGCGGCCGGCGGATTTGCCGGTGCTGGAAAACGCAGCGGAGGCGGACATAGCCGCTGCCCTCATGGAGCACAGCGTCGTATGCGTAGGCGAGAGGGAGGGAGAAAAGCTCATAGCCCCAAGGCTGCCGGTAGCCCGGCTCAACGGCCTGGCGCCTTATGTGATAGCCGAGGCGGACGGCTCAAAGGGGCTGCCCTTAAAGGCCCACGACAAAAATGAGCCCGTGATACCTCCAGGCTCAAAAGTGATATACGTAGTAGGGGCGGACGGTATAGGTAAGCCCATAGCCGAGTCAGCCCACAGGCCGGAGCTGTATGCCCGGCGGCTGGGAGCGGATGTGGGCCATGTGGTAACACCTAAGGACGCCGCAGCCATGGTGGACTATGGCGATACGGTGCTTTTCAACAAGGCGGAGAGGCCAAAGGACGTGGAAAACGGCAGGGCCTTCGCGAAGGCGTTCCATGGAAGAACGGTGATAGCCGCGCTGAAGCAGGGCAGGGTAATAGAAGTGATCAATTAGATCCTGTGCATTATGGGCTCCATATTTTTAAATGTGGCCACATAGGGTATTCCGGCGGCGCGTATCATGTCCAGAGCCTCGGAAAGCCTGTTGCCTACCCTTTCCGGCTTGTGGGCATCGGAGCCTGTGGTCACGTATTCGCCCCCCAGCTCACGGTAGCGGCGCAGTATGTCAAGGCCCCATGGGGCGTTGTTGCGCCAGGCGGAGGTGTTGACCTCAAAGGCCTTGCCGCGGCTTATAAGCTCCCGGAATATTTCATCGAATATCTGAGGCGCCAGGGAGTAACTCATGGAGCGCTCGGCATAAGGGCTGTGCTTGGCGCAGAAGTCGTAGTGGCCCATTACGGAAAAATCCGATACCCTGATGCATTCGAGGTCTTTTTCAATATAGGCAAGGTAGGCCTCCTCCCGGCTCCTGCCCTCGAAATATTCGGGATAGTAGGCGTCCACGCCGTTTACTATGTGTACAGAGCCTATGACGAAGTCCATGTGGCAGTCCTTCACGTGACTGTATGCATCCTCGTATGCTGCCTTGTCCTTCATTCCGAGCTCCATGCCGAAGGATATGTCAATATCCGGGAACTGATCCTTCAGAGCATCTATCTCGGCGTTGCGGGCGGCAATGTCGGCAGGGAGCAGGCCTACGCCGTCAAAATCCACGTGGTCGGTGAAGCATATATGGGTCACGCCGGCCTTCTTTGCGGCGCGAAGCTGCTCTATTACAGGCGCTCTGGAATCGGCTGAGTAGCGGGTGTGTACGTGATAATCAAAAAGCATGGCATTTCTCCGTGTAAAAGTTATGGATAAGCTGTATTATACATCATAAGCGCCCCCAAGTCATTGACTTTTAGCTTTGAATAAAATATAATACATACGATATCGGCAATGAAGCGAAAAAGTAGGAAACAGCCATGCAGAGCGAGCCGCATATGGTGCAAGGCGGTGCAAGAGGCATTTTCGAAGCTCGTCGCGGAGCCCCGCCCGTGAAAGCGGACGGCGTCCTGCCCGGCGTTAACGGGAGTTGAGTTGGGCGAATTTTCGCCAATGAGAGTGGTACCGCGGAAGCATGGCTTTCGTCTCTTGGCTGAGACGGAGCTTTTTTTATTGCTAAAAATAGTTAAATGCTGAATTGGAGGAAATATCAATGGCAGAGCGCTACGATCACGATCAGGTAGAGCTGAAGTGGCAGAAGATATGGGAGGACGCCCATTGCTTTGAGGCAAAGGACGACTATTCAATGCCCAAGTTCTATCCCCTGATAGAGTTCCCTTATCCCTCCGGGCATGGCCTTCATGTAGGGCATCCCCGATCCAACACCGCATTGGATATAATCGCCAGAAAGCGGCGCATGGAGGGGTATAACGTGCTTTACCCCATAGGCTGGGACGCATTCGGCCTGCCTACCGAGAACTATGCCATAAAGACCGGCATACACCCTGCCAAGGTCACCCACGACAACATAGAGCACTTCCGCGCACAGCTCAAGCGGCTGGGCTTCAGCTTTGACTGGAGCCGCGAGATAAACACCACGGATCCCAGCTATTACAAATGGACCCAGTGGATATTTCTGAAGTTTTTCGAGAAGGGCCTCGCCTACAAGGCTGAGATACCCATAAACTTCTGCACCTCCTGCAAGGTAGGCCTGGCCAACGAGGAGGTGGTGGACGGCGTGTGCGAGCGCTGCGGCGGCGTAGTCGTTCAGAAGGTGCGCAGCCAGTGGATGCTCAAGATCACGGAGTACGCACAGCGGCTCATAGACGATCTTGACGATCTGGACTATATCGAGCGCGTAAAGATACAGCAGAAGAACTGGATAGGCCGCAGCGAGGGTGCTGAGGTGATATTCCCCATAGAGGGATACCCGGAGGGTCTGAAGGTATACACCACCCGGTGCGATACCCTCTTTGGCGCGACTTATATGGTAGTATCCCCGGAGCACCCCATAATCGACGCCATGAAGGACACCATTGAGAACATGGACGAGGTGCGGGAATACCAGAAGGCGGCTGCCCGCAAGAGCGATCTGGAGCGCGCAGAGCTTAACAAGGAAAAGACCGGCGTCATGCTCAAGGGCCTAAAGGCCACTAACCCCGTTACCGGAAAGCTGATCCCTGTATGGATATCCGACTACGTGCTTATGGGCTACGGCACCGGCGCAATAATGGCAGTTCCCGCCCATGACGAGCGCGACTGGGAATTCGCCAAGAAGTTCAATATGCCCATAATAGAGGTAGTCGCCGGCGGCCGGAACGTTCAGGAGGAATGCTACTCCGACGTTGAGAGCGGCATAATGGTAAACTCCGGCTTCCTCAACGGTCTTACCGTCAAGGAAGCTATCCCCACCATGATAAAGTGGCTGGAGGAGAAGGGCATAGGCGAAAAAAAGGTAAATTACAAGCTGCGGGACTGGGTATTTACCCGTCAGCGCTACTGGGGCGAGCCCATACCCCTCGTACACTGCGATAAGTGCGGCTGGGTACCCCTGCCCTACAGTGAGCTTCCGCTGAAGCTGCCGGAGATAGAGGACTTTGAGCCCACCGACGACGGCTCCTCCGCACTGGCCCGCGCAACCGACTGGATAAAGACCACCTGCCCCAAGTGCGGCGGCCCGGCAAACCGCGAGACGGACACCATGCCCAACTGGGCGGGCTCCAGCTGGTATTTCATACGCTACTGCGACCCCCACAACGACAAGGAGCTTGCAAGCCGTGAAGCCCTCGAGTACTGGATGCCCGTGGACTGGTACAACGGAGGCATGGAGCATACCACGCTGCATCTGCTCTACTCCCGCTTCTGGTATAAGTTCCTCTATGATATAGGCGTAGTGCCCACCAAGGAGCCCTACAAAAAGCGCACCAGCCACGGCATGATACTGGGCGAGAACGGCGAAAAAATGTCCAAGTCCCGGGGCAACGTGGTCAATCCCGACGATATAGTGGAGGAGATGGGCGCAGATGCCTTCAGGCTCTATGAGATGTTTATGGGCGCATTTGATCAGCCCATACCATGGAGCACACAGGGCGCAAGGGGCTGCCGCAGGTTCCTTGACAGGATATGGCGTATGCAGGACATGCTCAACGATTTTGACGGCATACGTCCCGAGATGAAGGCGCTGGTACACGGTACCATAAAGAAGGTATCCGAGGACTACGAGGCCATGAAGTACAATACCGCCATTGCCGCAATGATGACCATGGTGAACGAGCTGTATAACAACGGCAGCGTATCCAAGGAAGAATTCCATATACTGCTCACGCTGCTAAACCCCGTGGCGCCCCATATGACAGAGGAGCTGAATCAGAGGCTGGGATATGAGCAGCCCCTGTACTGCACCCCCTGGCCCAAGTGGGACGAGAGCGCGCTGGTGAAGAACACCATAGAGTACGGCGTACAGGTGAACGGCAAGATAAGGGCCCGTATAGAGCTGCCCATCGATATGCCTAAGGAGGAGGTCGAGGCTGCGGCCAAGGCGCACAAGGATGTAGTGCCCTTCCTGGAAGGCAAGACCGTACGCAAGGTCATAGTTGTTAAGAACATAGTGAACATAGTAGTCGCGTAGGATTTGACAGAGAATGCCGCTCATTTGGAGCGGCATTCTTAAAAAGGAGGGGCTATGGACTCCATATACATGAAAAGCGCCATCGCGGAGGCGGAAAAAGCCTATGCCGAAGGTGAAACGCCGGTGGGGGCAGTAATAGTGAGGGACGGCGAGATCATCGCCTCCGCACACAATATGACTGAGCGGCTCAAGGATTCCACCGCTCATGCGGAGCTTCTGGCAATACAGGCGGCAGAAAAGGCGACGGGGGACAGACGGCTCACCGGCTGCGCGCTGTACGTCACAATGGAGCCGTGCCCGATGTGCGCTGGGGCGGCGCTGAACAGCCGCATAGAGGAGATAGTATTCGGCGCATGGGACAGCGAGATGGGCAGCTGCGGCTCCCGGACTGACGTTACAGACGGGCGGCTGCCGCGCAGGGCAAAAACAATGGGCGGTGTGCTGGAAGAGGACTGTCAGCGGCTTCTAAGGGACTTTTTCAGGGAAAAACGGGGCAAATAGCTGGTCTATTGTGTACATATCATGAACTTTCGGCGGAATATATTTGTTTTTAACGCAGGTTTAATCTTTTTGGGATAAACTGAGCATAATAAAAGGCGAAAGGAGCGCAAGATTATGCTTAAGCTTATTGAAAAGGTAAAGAATGCGATGGAAGCAAGCGAAGCCGCCGAGGCAATGAATGAACTGATGGGCCACGACAGGGCAAAGCAGGGCAGTATGAAGGAATGCCTTTCTGCGCTGCTGAAAGCCGCCGGAGTGAACCACGCCGCAGAGGTATACAGGGCCAGAGAAGGCCGCGTAGGCGGGCGCAGGGGTTACAGCTTCGCATTCCTGTCAAACGGCCGCAGATACTGGGGCTTTGTGGACAGAATGACTATGGAGGTACTCCGTTTCCGCTTTCAGGCGGCATAGTGCTTAAAAAAACTTTAAACATATGATATAATGCCCATATCCAGTATTGGATATGGGCATTGATTTTATTTTTAAGGAGAAATACCGTGCGCATACTCGTTGTGGAAGACGAACAGGACCTGAATAACGTTATATGCAATAAGCTGCGCGCTTCGGGCTACAGTGTGGATAGCTGCCTGAACGGCGAGGATGCGCTGGATTATATCCGCGTGGGCAGCTACGACGGAGTGCTTATGGACATAATGCTGCCAAAGATAAACGGCTTTGAGGTGGTAAAGATGATACGCGCCGAAGGGGATCGCACCCCGGTGCTGTTCCTTACTGCCAGGGATACCGTGGAGGATATAGTTCACGGGCTGGACATAGGCGGCAACGATTATCTGATCAAGCCATTCTCCTTTGAGGAGCTGCTTGCGCGCATACGCGTGATAACCCGCAACAAGGATCAGGGCTACGCAAGCGTCCATACCCTTGCCGATCTCAAGGTGGACAGCGCCGCCCGGACCGTTTACCGCGGGGATAGGGAGATAGAGCTTTCGCCAAAAGAATTCGCTTTATTGGAGTACATGATAATAAACAAGGGCAAGGTATTGAGCCGCGAGGCCATAGAGGATCACATATACGACGTGGACTACGAGGGCGGCTCAAACGTAGTGAATGTATACATAAGATTCCTGCGCCGAAAGATAGACGAGCCCTTTGAAAAGAAGCTCATACATACCGTCCGGGGCTCAGGATATGTATTAAAGGAAGAATAGCGTATGGCAAAGAATAACAGCAGTCAGGCTCCCAAGACCAGGCCGAAGTTCTGGGAGGCCATATCCGTAAAGTTCATAATCATATTCTGGTTTACGCTGCTCATGGTCATTGTGTCGGCACTGGTAATGGTGTTCATGCTGACGGTGAGCAGGCTCACCATGGAGCAGGACATGCAGCGCAGGGTGCTTTCCGGAGTCAAGGCCAACAGCAACGACCTGAAGTGTGAAAACGACACCATACAGGCCAAAGGCGGTTTCCAGTATTACGTAAACGGCGTATACTGCCTCATATATGACGCGAACTGCAACAAGGTGGCGGGGGAATACCCCGAAGGCTTCTACACTAACGCCGGCTTTGAGGACGGAGTACTGCGCACAACTGAGTGCGGCGGCAAGAAGTATTACATATACGACAGCTACATTACCTTCAAAAACGGAAGGCACGCCTGGATACGGGGCGTATCCCTTACCACAACCACCGTGACTGTGGCCAGCACCGTGGCAAAGGTGGCGTCCTATGTGCTTCCCGGCGTGGTAGTAGCCTCCGCTATCGGCGGCTACTTCATAACCCGGGCGGCATTGAAGCCCATAGACGAGATAACCAAGATGTCCGATGAAATATCCGAGGGCAGGGATCTTTCGCGAAGGCTGAATATGCGAAACGTTACCATGGAGGCATACATACTTGCCCAAAGCTACGACAAGATGCTGGAACGGCTGGAGCGAAGCTTCGATATGGAAAAACAGTTTACCTCGGATGCTTCCCATGAGCTGAGGACGCCCACGGCGGTGATAATCTCCCAGTGCGAATACGCACAGGAGCACGACGCCACGCCGGAGGAATTTCAGGATACCATAGCCATAATCAAACGGCAGGCACGCCGCATGAATGCCATGGTGTCCCAGCTTCTTAGCTTTGCCCGAATGGAGCAGGGAACCCAGAAGGTAAAGCTGGAGCATGCTGACATAAGCGACATAGTTGAAGCGGTATGCGAGGAGCAGGCGGAGCTTAATCCCGATGTGGACTTTCAGTACGCCATAGACCCGGGGATATGCTCAAATGTGGATATAACGCTTATGAGCCGCCTTGTGGAAAACCTCATAACAAACGCCTGCAAGTTCGGCGGCAAGCATGTAAAGGTAGGCCTTTATGAGGAAGAAGGGCAGATATATCTGTTCGTCCGGGACGACGGCATAGGCATATCCCCGGAGAACCAGAAAAAGGTATGGGACCGCTTCTGGCAGGCGGAGCCCTCAAGGAGCGACAACCGGCAGGGCAGCAACGGCCTTGGACTTTCCATGGTGCGCGAGATAGCCAAGCTGCACCGGGGGGAGATGAGCCTGCAAAGCGCGCCCAGGCAGGGCAGCACCTTCACATTAAAGATGCCAAAAGAAGAATAACAAAAAAGTGGCGTTAAGCCACTTTCAGCCTGTCAAAAAAACCCGGGGTTGATAAGGGGCCGCAGCCCCTTATGTTCAATCCGGCTCTGACGACATGTGCGTCAGAACGGATGAAAACCCGGAGGGTTTCGTACTTTGCGGGTTTTGCCGCCCGGGAACGAACGTGAGAGGCAAAACCCGAAAAGATTCAAAAAAGTGGCGTTAAGCCACTTTTTTGATTAGAATTTCAGCTTTTCCATGCGGTCGAACACCTCTTTTATGGTATCCAGGCTGCATGCGCAGACGAGACGTATGTGACCCTCTCCCGATGAGCCGAAGGCGGAGCCGGGGGTGGCGAGTATGTGGCACTTTTCAAACAATACGCCGCAGAACTCTTTGGAGCTGAGGCCTGTCTTTTCAATATTGGGGAAGACATAGAAGGTTCCGCCGGGCTGCCCCATGGAAAGATAGGGTATGTTCTTTATGCGCTCATAGGCGTAGAATACCCGCTCCTTATACCGGCTGATGTACTTATCCTGTATGTCCTTCCGAAGCTCCAGCGCCTTTATGGCGGCGCGCTGAGAGGGGGCGGGGGCTGTGTAAACGAGGGAGTTATTTATATGCATGGCAGCGCTGACTATATCGGGAGACGCTATGATGTATCCTATGCGCCAGCCCGTCATCATGAAGTTCTTTGAGAAGCTGTTCAGCGTGACGGTGCGTTTCATGGCGCCTGGGAAGGAGCAGATAGGCACGAAGGGGCCATTGAACATGTAGCGGGTGTATATCTCGTCCGCTACTATCAGAAGGTCGTGCTCCTCTGCAATGTTGTACAATAGCTTCAGCGTGTCAATGCCGTAGGCGGCCCCTGTAGGATTGCAGGGGTTATTGAATATGATGGCCTTGGTCTTTGGTGTGATAGCGGCGCGGAGCCTGTCCCCGTTTATGGCATAACCCTCCGAGCCATATGTGGGCACCTCTACGCATACGCCCCCTGATAGCTCTATCTGGCTGCGGTACATGGTGAAATATGGCGAAAACACAATAACTTCATCGCCGGGATCGAGCAGCGCCATCATGGTGAGCCCCATGCCCATGCAGCTGGAGGCTGTGACAAACAGGTTTTCCCGGGAAATATCGATGGAAAAGTCCTCTTTGTACGCCTTTATGACAGCGTCTATCAGCTCCGGATCCCCCTTGGGGTCGCCATATTTGGTGTATCCCAGCCGGGCGTCCGAAAAGGCTGCGTCTATTATACGGCTGTCCGTGATGAAATCGGTATCGCCTATGCTCATGTCTATCACATCGCTATAGCGGCTCAATGCCTCCGTATCCAGAGAAAGGCCGCCTGAGATGTTCTGAAAGCGCTTTGCAATGTAGTTTTTCATATTATTTATCCTCTTATGCCTTGGGGTAGGGTACTACGGTGGAACCGTTGGGAATAAGCAATATGTCCTTATCCGCTATATCCGCCGCAGCGAGCAGAGCGGCCATATCGGTATATGCCTCTATGCCCATAGGGGCCAGCGATGAAGGGTCGGCGGTAGTCAGCAGCATTATCCTGTATTTTTCCGCCTGCTCGCAGTTCATGAAGAATATATAGCCGGGTATGGTGAAGCCGGCCTTCAGCTCCTCATAAAGCCTGCCTTCTTTAAGTGGCTTAAGCCAGTCGAAATACTGGGCGGGGCCGCCGCCCTCCACGGCCTCCATCAGCACTATCAGCGTGCCGCCGGCGTTCAGGCCGCTTTCCACGTTGTCTATGATCTTTGTACCCTGATAAAGGGACATATCCTTGGGATAGCCGCCGCAGCTGGTGATTATCACGTCCGCCTTTTTGACTATTGGCACCCTGTATATCTCGTCCACCCTATGGCATGCCAGCTGCCATGACTTCATGGGATCGCCCGAGATTATATGGGCAAGCTGCATATCCGCGTTCGTGACCAGGTTTATGCCGAAAAGGTTCTTTACCATAGCCGCTGCCTGGCACATGTCCTCGTTGAGGGGATTGCCGTCGGTCACTCCGTTGCCTATGAGTGGATTGGAGCGGGGGGCGAGCAGGTCCAGTGAGTGCAGATGGTTCTGCCGTATGGTTTCGAGGCCGCTTATGCCGGGCAATATGCTCTTGCGGCCGCCGCCATACCCAGCCATTACATGGTAGGTGCAGGCGCCCAGCATTATCACCTTGTCTGCATTTGCAGCGATGGGGTTTATGCGCACCTCCGTACCGAGGGAGGTGGTGCCTATATAGACAAGGTCCTTTGCCTGACAGTCGTGGTTTACTACCCTGATCCTGTCGTAAACGCCGTCCGTCACCAGCGTGCGCAGTTCATTTTCGTCGCCGCCCGGGTGAGTGCCGTTGGCGATTATTATGGTGATGTTGTTTTGGTTCACATCGCACTTATCGGTCAGATAGCTGATTATGTGGGGCACCACAAGATCCTGCCTCATCCAGAAGCGGGACATGTCGCTGACTATGAGCGCCACCTTATCTCCTGGATTTACCCAGGATTCCAGAGGCTCGTGACTGACCGGCGAACTAAGCGTCACGTAAAGAGCGGCCCTTATATCGTCGATCTTTGGAACGGGGGTGCCGTAAAGCTCTGTAACGTGTGCTTCATCAAGGGCGAAGGTGACGCTGCCCTTGCCGTATTTCAGGGTGTAGTCTTTCATGCTGCTCCTTTATTTTAGCTTCAGTGAGCGAAGATAAGCCTTTTGTCCGTCGGTTATCCTTCTGCTTTCGATGGATTTTTGTATGGCCTTGTTGTGGGTCCAGGCGTCCAGTCGGCGGTCCTCTATATAGGGAAGGGCCGCCTCGTACTGCTTGGCGAGGGCTGTAGCGAAAAACCATGCCGTCATCATGTTGATATAGTATTCCTCGCTGCGGATATCAGCCGCAAGTTCCAGCGCCTTCGGGGTGAAGTCTTTATCCAGAAAATGCTCCATCAGCATGCCGATGCCGAAGCGTACGGTGTAGGTCTCGCGGGAGGCCGTCCACTGTTTTATCTTTTCATAGAGCTCACCGCGGTGCTTGGCAAATACCTTTGGGCTCAGCATGTCGCATACCGCCCAGTTGTCGATATACGGCAGGAAACGCTCGGTTTCGGCCATCGCCGAAGCATAGTCCCTGATGCGGCATATCAGCGCCCCGTGGAGGTTGTTTTCGTCGAAGTATTTATGGGGAAGCTCCGCCATAAACCGGGCTGCCTCGTCTGTGCCGTAAAGCTCCTTTGCCAAGGCTCTGATGGCCGGGGCGCGCACGCCTATTACGGCGTCTTTGCTTATATTTGGCGTCAGCCTTGCGGAAAAATCCCGGTATTTTGTATCCTGTAAGGTGAAAAGCCGTTCTGTGACCGTCATGTGTTTACCCTCCAAGGTGTGCTTTTGCGTATTATACCAGATGAGGCCCTATATGGAAAAATGCCCGAAAGGCGGTTTTCGGGCATTTGCTGCTTTTAAGCTACAGCACCTTTGAAAGGAAGCTCACAAGGCGCGGGCTCTCGGGGTGGGCGAAGAGCTCGCGGGAGGGCTTATCCTCCTCGATTATGCCATCTGAAAGAAATATGGTGCGGTCGCTGACTTCGCGGGCGAAGCGCATCTCATGTGTAACGACTATCATGGACATGCCGTCGTCGGCGAGGGCCTTCATAACGTCCAGAACCTCGCCTACCATTTCGGGATCGAGGGCCGAGGTGGGCTCGTCAAACAGCATCACCTCGGGATTCATCATGAGCGCGCGGACTATTGCCACCCGCTGCTTCTGTCCGCCCGAAAGCTGGGCAGGGTAGGCTGTGAGCTTGTCTGCAAGGCCGACCCGGGTGAGCAGCTTTACCGCCTTTTCCTCGGCCTCGGCGGGAGACATCCCCTTTATCTTTACGGGGGCGGCAGTGAGGTTCTTCAGCACGTTCATGTTGTTGAAAAGGTTGAACTGCTGGAATACCATGCCTATCTTCTGGCGGTGCAGGTTTATGTCGGTCTTTTTGTCGCAGATGTTTACGCCGTCGAATATTATCTCTCCGCTGGTGGGCTTTTCCAGAAGGTTAAGGCACCTTAGGAAGGTGCTCTTGCCGCCGCCGGAGGGGCCTATTATGGCGGCTACGCTGCCCCGCTCGAAGGTGGTGGATATATCCTTCAATACCTCCAGACTGCCGAAGGACTTGCAGAGATGGTTTACCTGTATCATGGGGCTACTTTGTTCCATTGGACATCTTCCTTTCCATGAGGGATACGAACCTGCCGCTTATGAAGGTCATTATGAAGTAGAGTATGGCGGCAATGGCAAGCGTTTCGAGGCTTATGTAGGTCACGGCGATAACATCCTTGCTGCGGAACATGAGGTCAGCTATGCCAATGACCGACACGATGGAGCTTTCCTTTATGACAGTGACGAATTCGTTGCCCAGAGCCGGCAGTATATTCTTTACCGCCTGGGGCAGCACCACCATGGTCATGGTTTGGGACTGCCGGAAGCCCAGGCTCCTTGCGGCCTCAGTCTGGCCGTGATCCACCGCCTGTATGCCTGAACGTATTATTTCGGCAACATAGGCGCAGCTGTTCATGCTCATGGCGACTATGCCGGCGGCGAAGCGGGAAAAGTTGGGTATCCAGGATATATCCGGCAGCTTTATGCCGGTCATGGGCAGGCCGTAGAATATGAACATAAGCTGAACCATCAACGGGGTGCCCCGTATGAACTCGATGTATGCGGTGGCAAGGTAGCGCAGGGGCTTTACCTTGCTCATGCGGAGCATCGCCATGAGGGTACCGAATACTGTGCCGAGCAGCACGGAGAAGAAGGCGATGATGAGGGTGTTCTTTATGCCCTCCGCAAAGAAGGTATTATATCTTGTGAACAGGGTCCACATCCGTGTCAGGAATGCTATAAGTGCTGCCATTAGTGCGAGCCGCCTTTCTTTTTAGCTTGCTTAACTGGAAAAGCCGAACCCGGGGCGGTCAGGCCTCGGGCACGGCCGGTATGGTGAGCTTTTCCGGACTTTAGTCCATCTCAAGGCCCATGGAGTCCGCGAGGGCTACCGCGTCGTCATATGCCTTCTGGAAGGAACCGTCAGAGGCGACCTTGGTAATCACTTCGTTTACGGCGGCTACGAAGTCCTCGTTGCCCTTTGCGATGACGGCGGCCTTGCCGTAGTTTACCTCGTTGGGGTCAAACTCAAAGGCTGCCAGAGCCAGCTCGGGATTGCTCTTGATGAGGGCGTCCGCGACCGCGGAGTCAACTACCAGAGCGGCGATGTTGCCGGCGGCAACCTCCATGCCCAGCTCAGGGTACTTGTCAAGCTCAAACAGCTCGCTGCCGGTCAGCACGTTCTTGATGAGCAGGGACTGCACGGTACCCTTCTGAGCACCGACCTTCTGGCCTGCGAAGCTCTCCTTGGTGGAGTAAGTGGCTTCGTTGCCCTTCTTTACTATAACGGCCTGGGGGCTCTTCTCATATACTTCGGAGAAGTCGATGACCTGTGCCCTCTCCTCGGTAACGGTGAAGGCGGCTATGCCTATATCCACCTGGCTGGACTGAACGGCGGGGATTATGCCGTCAAAGCTCATATCGACTACCTCGAGCTCTACGCCCAGGGCATCGGCTATCTGCTGTGCGAGCCACATATCGCAGCCTGCGAAGTTGGCGTCCAGATCCTTGAACTCATAGGGGGCGTACTGGGCTTCGGTGCCTACAACCAGCTTGCCGCTTTCCTTGATCTTCTTCATTACGGGGCCTTCCTCGGCGGGGGCTTCGGCAGCTTCGGCGGCAGGAGCCTCGGTAGCGGGGGCGGCGGTTTCCTCTGCGGCGGGTGCGGAGCAGGCCGCCATGGACAGTACCATCAGGACCGCGAGGGCCAGCGCAAACAGTTTCTTCATTGAATGTATCCTCCAATTTTAAAAAATTTATTTTACTTATTCAGCGGTGCGCTCTCTTGCTGAGCACATGATTTATTATACGCATAAAATCCGGTTTGTAAATACCCAAAATGCAAAAATATAAAATTTTTTGATAAAATGTGCATAAATACATCCAGAAATGCATTTTTTAAGCTAATATACAGCATAATTATGCAATAATGTTATGCATTATAACTTTTGCAGGACTATGGCGGTATTTTAACGGAATAATATTTAAGAAAATGCATAATTACTGTTTACAAAAGAACTTCCATAGAATATAATGCTAAAAGTTGTGATATAGGAAGGGGTTATGGTTGACTTTCGCACAAAACAGGCATTTTATATAGGTGAATGCTGGGAAAATTGGCTTATGCCCATTTTTGCGAAAAGTAATAACAAGTCCGGTAACTATAAGTGTTACTTATAAAACAAAACGACTAAGGAGGAACGCCGATGCAGCTTTTCAATGAGCTTTTCGGGAATGTGCTGAACTTTACCTGGCAGCAGGGAGTTATGATCGTAATAGGCTGCGCCCTTATATGGTGCGCGATAAAGCGGGAGATGGAGCCTGCGCTGCTCTTGCCCATGGGCTTTGGGGCGATACTCGTAAATCTGCCCTTTGTGAATACCGAGGCCATAGAGACGATGTTCAACGCGGGCATAGCGACCGAGCTTTTCCCGCTGCTGCTGTTCATAGGCATAGGCGCCATGATAGACTTTGGGCCTTTGCTTTCCAACCCAAAGATGATGCTCTTCGGCGCGGCGGCTCAGTTCGGCATATTCTTTACCCTCGGGATGGCGGTGCTGCTGGGCTTTGAGCTGAAGGACGCCGCAAGCATAGCCATAATAGGTGCTGCGGACGGTCCCACCAGCATATATGTGGCGAACTACTTCAAGTCCAACTATCAGGGAGCCATAATGGTGGCGGCATACAGCTACATGGCGCTGGTGCCCATAGTCCAGCCGCCTGTGATAAAGCTCTGCACCACACAAAAGGAGCGGCGCATACGCATGCCCTACAATCCCAAGGCGGTGTCTCAGACCACCCGCATACTGTTCCCTATATCCGTTACAGTCATAGCAGGCACCATAGCCCCCAAGAGCGCGGAGCTTATAGGCTTCCTGATGTTTGGCAACCTTATACGTGAATGCGGCGTGCTTGGCAGCCTGTCAGAGACCGCGCAAAAGGATCTTGCAAATCTCATCACACTTGTGCTGGGCCTGTCCGTTTCCTTCCGCATGAAGGCTGAGATGTTTGTCACCCTTGAGACGCTGGTGATACTGGCGCTGGGTCTTGTTGCGTTTATATTCGACACGGTGGGCGGCGTGATGTTCGCCAAGGTGCTGAACCTGTTCTCCAAGAACAAGATCAACCCCATGATAGGTGCAGCCGGCATATCGGCATTCCCCATGTCCAGCAGGGTAGTGCATAAGATGGGGCGCGAGGAGGATCAGGGCAACTTCCTGCTGATGCACGCTGCAGGCGCAAATGTCAGCGGCCAGATAGCATCGGTAATAGCCGGCGGATTGGTCATAACCCTCATAGAGAACGTCATAGCGGGCATGTAAAGGAGGAAGAAGTATGTTTGATCTGCATTTTGACCCTCAGGCTTTGGTAAACGTGCTGCCGGTGCTGGGCAAGGGCATTCTCGGCGTGTTTGCCGTGATCTGCGCCATATGGGCGCTGGTGGCCATCATGAACAGGAATGCCGGGAAATAATAAGGCTTTAAATCGAAGGGGCGGAAATATCCGCCTCTTTTGTAATAGAAGGGCTTTTTAAATCTTTTTCTGATAGATTTTAAATCATGCAACGAGAGGATATGAAAAACCGTCATATAGGGTGAAGCAGCTTCAATAACCGGAGGAACCCGACATGGAACATACAGACTTAAAATCAATGACGCAGCAGAACCTGCCGGAAGATCAGCAGATCGTCCGACTTTTCTTTAAGCGGTCGGAAAAGGCTATCACTTATACCAGACAAAAATATGGATCACTCTGTATCAGTGTTGCCCGGAGGATTTTATCAGATCCGAGAGATGCAGAAGAATGTGTAAATGACACCTATTTACATGCATGGAACGCCATTCCGCCCGAGAAACCGGATTCTCTGAAAGCATTTCTGGCCCGGATTACCAGAAATCTGGCCCTGGATCGTTATGACTATAATACAGCGGATCAGAGAAATACCGCCTTGACCGAGGCTTTTGAGCAATTGGAGCCATGGCTGACTGTGAAAACCGGGGAATCGGAAGCAGAACTGGACAGTGCGGAAATCAACCGGGTACTAAATAGCTTTCTGAGAAAACAGACGTTAGAAGCACGAACGTTATTTCTACGGCGTTACTGGTACGGGGAAAGCATTCGTGAATTGGCAAAAGCATGCCACATGAGTGAATCGATGGTGAAATCTTCTCTGTTCCGTACCAGAAACAAGCTTCGTAAAGAACTGGAAAAGGAAGGAATATCGCAATGAAACAGAATCGTTTTAAATTATGGATGCAGGCGGTAGATAATGAACTCTTGGAAGAGGCTCAGAAGCCCTACCGCAGAAAATACACATTCATCTATCGCATTGGGGCAGTGGCGGCCTGCTTGGTGCTGGTGATAACGGCGGTTACACTGACGCAAAGGAAAAAGGCTGAATTCTTGCAAATGCCGAATCCCGTAACAAGTGCCAGCGCGGAGGAAATTCAGCATTTGGGGTATTCGGTGCCGCTTCCGAAGGACGCCGAGAATCCATCCTACTACATCATTGATATGGGGAAGGATTCCGCAAAAATGGCAGAAGTGGATTTTGAACAGAACGGAACAGAGTATTCCTGCCGCGCACTGAAATCAAACACGGTTCAGGATATTTCCGGGCTTAATTATGAATGGGCGAAGAGCGAGGACTGGAGCGGCGAAGATATTTCTGTACAGCTGCGGCAGTCGGATGATGCGGCTTGGGTTGGCTGGTATGCATTCGGGGCCGGCGTACAGTGGTGCATTTCCGGGGGAAATAATGCCCTTCAGCTTTTGGATACAGCACAGACTATTGTGGAAAATCTTGGATACACCATGCCGTTGTACCCTCTGGAAAGCGCTGAAAGCGCCGTGGCAGACGGAGGATACGCGGTTGCATTTTCAGCAGCGGATCTGAAGAAAACAGAGGATGGTTATACCCTGACTGCGGAGATTTATGATTATGACCGCTACGAGATGGAAGAAATTGATAATTTAAAACAAGGCTGCCGGATACAGATCTGCCAGCAGCCTGTTGCTATAGGAAGTATTACCAGGGAAGACGGAACGGTTCATATTAACGGCGGTACAGAAGCAGGCGGCGTAGATCTTGTGGAAGATGATGGCATTTATCGAACCAATGGGAGCGATGGGCAGCCCCTGTACTATGATTTGGGAAGCCTGACGCTGCCCCTGTCGAAGGACTGTACATTTGAAGATCAGGCGGATCTGCAGGGTGAATCCGAGGGAGCGGTCTATGAATATCCGGAGCTGTCCGCCGCAATCGAGAAGAGCGGAGAACCCTTCCGGGCTGTTGATACGGTCATTACGGTTCGAATGGAACAAATCGTTCAGATCATACGGTATCGGATGTCCTGAGGGAGACAGATTGTAACAGATTGGTATTCAAAAAAATAGAATGAATAAGAAAAGCGGGCGGAAGTAACAGAAGTACTTCCGTCCGCGGCTTTGAGGAATAAAAACTTTTCCCAATAGAATAATCAGATTTCAAGAAGTATCCCCCGCATAAGTACACGGGGGATCGGGCTGCCCGGATATATCACTGCTGCCCCGACTTTCGGCGTTGCCGGGAGCGGAACCTGAAAGCATTATCATTGGCGTTATGGCCCCTAAGGATGCTAACGGAGGGAATATGAAAAAGCTTAAATTTTACGTCTGCCCGGGCTGCGGCAACATAATTACAGGTGACAGCATCTTTATGAAGAGACTGTATCCCGAATGGGATATGCAGACGAGACTGCCCTGGCTGGCCCACGGCAAGCTGGTATGGTATTATCAGCTGTTTTAGCTGGAACAGAAACAAAGGGGGCCATACGGCCCCCTTTGACTTACTGTGTTATCTCCAGTTCGTCCCCGGGCCTTACGGAGCCCTCCTTGAGCACCTTTACGAATATGCCCTCCCGGGGCATGACGCAGTCCCCTGCCGCCTTGCGTATGGCGCAGTCATAATGGCACTCCTTGCCTATCTGGGTAACCTCGCATATGGCATCTGGGCCTAGCCTGAGCCTCGTTCCCACCGGCAGCTCATAGAGGCATATGCCTTCGGTGAGTATGTTTTCCGCGAACGCGCCGGGGGTGAGCCTGAAGCTTATCTTTTCCTGCAACTTGGCTGCGCTCTCGGCGCCCAGCAGGCTCACCTGGCGATGCCAATTGCCGGCATGGGCGTCGCCCACTATGCCGTGATCCGCTTTGAGCTGTATTTCCGGCACCTCGTGCTTTTGCGTGCCTTTCTTTTCGGATATGCAGACCGCAATTATCTTAGCCATTCTGATGACGCTCCTTATGCTCATGGCCGTTGTGGGAAGAGCATTCCCCCGACCAGCCCCGTAATATCTGTATGCCGTGCTTCAGGGCAGGCAGCACCGCAGTAAGGCATTCCTTCGCCGCCTTTTCGCTGCCGGGGCAGTTGATTATAAGAGTATCGCCCCGAATTCCCGCAGCCTCCCGCGAAAGGCAGCCACGGGGAGTTATGCGCATAGATTCGGCCCGCATGGCCTCGGGTATGCCGGGGACCTCCCGCTGTATGACGGCCTTTGTGGCCTCGGGGGTGATGTCTCGCTTGGAGAAGCCTGTGCCGCCGGTGGTGACGATAAGGCAGGGACTTAGCCTGTCGGCGCATATGGTGAGCTCGGTCATTATCTTTTCCATGTCGTCCGGTACGAGAGAGGTGCTTATGACTTCGTAGCCGTCCTCTCTGAGCAGCTTGACGAGGGCCGGTCCGGAGGTATCCTCCCTGAGCCCGGCAAAGCCCTTGTCGCTTACGGTTATCACTGCCGCGGTGTAACGGTTTTCCATATTATTCCTTCCTCCTGAACTCACCGGATTTTCCCCCCGCCTTGCGCAATAGGCAAATGCTTTCAATAATTATATCCCGCTGCGCCGCCTTGCACATATCGTAAACCGTCAGGGCGGCTATGCTTGCTGCCGTCATGGCCTCCATCTCAACGCCTGTGGGGCCGGTGCATTTCGTAGTGGCGAATATGTCTATTGTGTGGTTTTCGTCGTCCAGCTCAAAGCTTATGTCTGCGCCGGTCAGGGCTATGGGATGGCACATGGGTATAACGTCCGGGGTGCGTTTTGCGCCCATTATGCCGGCTATCTGTGCGGTGGTGAGCACATCCCCCTTTTTTATGCCGCCGGACTTTACGAGTGCGTAGGTATCGGCATTGAGAAGCACGCGGGCTTTGGCTGTGGCGGTGCGGAGGGTATCCGCCTTTTCGGACACGTCTACCATGCGGGCCCGGCCCTGATGGTTAAAGTGGGTGAATTCCATGTTATCCTCCTATACGGTTCATGTCGCGGGCAGACCCGGATCTGTCAGAATAGGAAAGGGCGCAGTGGCGCTCCGGCTTGCGGGATACGGCAAATTCTATCCGCTCCTTCAGCGCATCGCCGTGAAGTCCCCTTAGGGGTATCTCCTCGGCAGAGTGCAGGCAGGGCTTGAGGCAGCCGTCCGCCGTAAGCCTCAGCCTGTTGCAGCCGGAGCAAAAGTGGTCGCTGAGGGGGCTTATCAGCCCTACCGTGCCCTTTGCGCCGGGCAGCCTGTAAAGCCGGGCTACGCCGCCGTCGCTCTGAACGGGCTCAAGCTCCGGAACTCTCTCCAGAACGGTGCGCATGGGCAAATACGCTTCCCTGTCAAATGGGTAAGTATGGCCAATGGGCATGAGCTCTATGAAGCGCACCTGATAGGACTTTTGCTTGGTAAGCTCTACAAGGCGGGGTATCTCGCAGTCGTTAAAGCCGCCTATGAGAACTGTGTTCAGCTTGATATTTGTAAAGCCGGCCTCCTCCGCGGCGGCTATGCCGGCGAGGGCGTCGTCAAGGCTGCCTATCCTGGTTATTTGATGATACTTATCGGGATCCAGAGTGTCGAGGCTTATGTTCAGCCGCATCAATCCCGCGGCTTTAAGCTCCCTTGCCATCTCCGGCAGCAGCAGGCCGTTGGTGGTCATGGCAAAATCCTTCACTCCGGAAAGCCCGCTTATGCTGCGGCAAAGTTCGATTACGCCCTTCCGCACCAGAGGCTCGCCCCCTGTAAGGCGTACCTTGCTGAAGCCCATTTCTACGGCGGTCTGGATTATCTCATATATATCCTCGAGGCTGAGGATATCCCTGTGGGATTTTTTGTCAATGCCCTTTTCCGGCATGCAGTAGCGGCAGCGCAGGTTGCACCTGTCCGTCAAGGATACGCGAAGATAGTTGATATTGCGGCCAAAACTGTCTGTCATTCAGGCACCCCGGAGATTATTATTATATTCAATTGTAGCACGGCCCATCGTCGAATACAACCGATATACTTGCAAATCCCAAACGCTTGGTGTATAATTTGATTATGCGTTATTTATAGGTGAGAATAACGAAAACACGATGTCAGAGGAAGAAACACATGAAGCTTGTCAGAACAGAGAACGCCGTGGGCTGCGTGCTGTGCCACGACATAACCCAGATAATAAAAGGAGTTACAAAGGACGCGGTGTTCCGCAAGGGACACATAGTCCGACAAGAAGATATCCCCGTGCTGCTCAGCGTAGGCAAGGAGCACCTCTACGTATGGGAGAGCGACGAAAATACACTGCATGAAAACGACGCGGCGGAGATACTCCGGGATATATGTATGGGGGAAAATATGCACCCCACGGAGCCCAAAGAGGGCAAGATAGAGCTGATAGCGGATATAGACGGGCTGTTCATAGCGGATCTCCAAAAGCTCAGGGAGGTGAATTCCCTGGGCCGCATGATGATAGCGACGCGCTCATCGGGCTTCCCCGTAAAGGCGGGGGACAAGCTCTGCGGAACGAGGATAATACCCCTCGTAATAGAAAAGCAGGCAATGGAGCAGGCGAAGGCCGCGGCGGGCGACAAGCCCATACTCCGCCTTCTGCCCATAAAGCCCAAGAAATACGGCGTGGTGACTACCGGCAGCGAGGTGCTGAAGGGCATAATACAGGACACGTTCACTCCGGTTATAGATGAAAAAATGGGGGAATACGGCTGCCACATGATAGCCCACTCCACACCGGGCGATGACGACAAGGCTATTACCGCCGCCATAAAGCAGATGATAGCGGATGGGGCAGAGATGGTCATATGCACCGGGGGTATGAGCGTGGACCCGGACGACCGGACGCCTCTCGCCATACGCAACAGCGGCGGACGTGTTGTTACATACGGCGCGCCGGTGCTGCCCGGAGCAATGTTCCTGCTTTCATACAATGAAAACGGAATACCGGTATGCGGCCTTCCGGGCTGTGTTATGTACGCCAAGCGCACCATATTTGACATAGTGCTGCCCTATCTTCTCGCGGATGAGCCGGTAACGGCGGAGCTGCTCAGCGGCCTCGGCAACGGCGGCCTCTGCCTCAACTGCAAGGTCTGCCACTATCCCAACTGCGGCTTCGGCAAGGGCGCATGATACGGACGCGAAGGTGTTTTGTATATACTTTATTTAAATACAAAAGGAGAAATAAGAAATGAAGAAGCTTTTTGCAATGCTGATTGCTGCCGTGATGGTACTCAGCTTTGCGGCCTGCGTCGCCCCCGCAGCCGAACCCGCTCCCACTGAGGAGACGGCCGCGCCCGAAGAGACCGCTCCTGAGGCAGAACCCGTGGAGCTGATAGTGTTCGCCGCCGCTTCCATGACGGAGACCATGAACCAGATAGCGGAGCTGTATAAGGCCAAGGCGCCCAACGTGACGCTGACTTACAACTTCGATTCCTCCGGTACCCTGAAGACCCAGATACAGGAAGGCGCCGAGTGCGACCTGTTCATCTCCGCAGGCCAGAAGCAGATGAATCAGCTGGATATTACTGCCGATCCCGAAGTGAACACCGACAAGCTGGACTTCGTGCTTGAGGGCACCCGCATAAACCTGCTTGAGAACAGGGTCACTCTGTGCGTACCCGAGGGCAACCCCAAGGACATCAAGAGCTTTGACGACCTGGCCGATAAGCTGAAGGAGGGCTCTGTTCTTATGGCGATGGGCAACAGCGACGTTCCCGTTGGCCAGTACACCCAAAAGATACTCGCTTTCTACGGCCTTGACGAAGAGAAGCTGGCCAAGGACGGCGTTATCACCTACGGCACCAACGTAAAGGAAGTCACTACTCAGGTAACTGAAGCTTCCGTCGACTGCGGCGTTGTATACTGCACCGATGCCTTCAGCGCAGGGCTCACTCCCGTGGATTACGCCACAAAGGAAATGTGCGGCCAGGTCATCTATCCCGCCGCCGTGCTGAACGTGAGCAAGAATCAGGAGGCTGCCAAGGAGTTCCTGGCATACCTCCAGACCGATGAAGCCATGAAGGTATTCGAGGCGGTAGGCTTCGCTTCCGTGGCGTAAGCTATGGATTGGTATCCGCTTTATAATTCTCTCAGAATAGCCGCAATAAGCTGCGTGTTGGTGTTTTTTGCGGGCATTTTTGCAGCTTATTATGTGGCAAGGCTTCCACGCGCCGTAAAGGGCATACTGGATGTCATACTGACTCTGCCAATGGTGCTGCCGCCTACGGTAGTAGGTTATTTCATACTTCTGGTCTTTGGCGCCAAGCGCCCCCTGGGAATATTCCTCGCCCAGTACGGCATCAAGTTCGTAATGACGTGGTATGGCGGCGTGCTGGCCGCCGCGGTGGTGGCCTTCCCGCTGATGTACCGCACCGCCCGGGGAGCCTTCGAGAGCTTTGACGATACCCTGGCATATTCCGGACAGACCCTCGGCCTCTCGAACACATACATATTCTGGCACATACGCATGCCCTACTGCCGTCAGGGCATATTGGCGGGCACGGTGCTGGCCTTTGCACGGGCGCTGGGCGAATATGGCGCAACAAGCATGCTCATAGGCTACACCCCCGGCCGCACCGCCACCATATCCACCACGGTTTACCAGCTGTGGCGGACGAATGACGAGGCGGGGGCCTTCTTCTGGGTTATGGTGAACCTGGGCATATCCGCCGTGGTGCTGCTCATAGTCAACATGCTGGAGCGCAGAACCAAGGGAGGCAGAGCATGAGCCTTATAGTTGACATAAAAAAGCGGCTTGGTTCCTTCAGCCTTTCCGCACAGCTGGAAGCGGGGGAGGGAGTCACGGGCATACTGGGCTCCTCCGGCTGCGGCAAGAGCATGACACTTAAGTGCATCGCAGGCATAGAACGGCCGGACAGCGGACACATAGAGCTGGACGGCGTGGTACTCTACGACAGCAGAAAGCGCATAGACCTTCACCCCCAGCAGCGCAGGGTGGGTTATCTTTTTCAAAATTACGCCCTGTTTCCCAATATGACTCTCAGGCAAAATATACTCTGCGGCCTCAGGAACCAGCCTGATAAAGCTCAGCGGGTAAAAGAGGCGGACGATATGATAGCCATGATGGGCCTTCAGGGGCTGGAAAAGCACAGGCCATACCAGCTTTCAGGCGGCCAGCAGCAGCGGGCGGCGCTGGGCAGGATACTGGTGAACAAGCCAAGGCTTCTGATGCTGGACGAGCCGTTTTCCGCGCTGGATACATACCTTCGGGAGAGGCTTCAGGCGGAGATGCGGGAGCTGCTCAAAAGCTACGGCGGCCCGGTCCTGTTGGTGACACACAGCAGGGACGAGGCTTACAGACTTTGCCGGAGTATCGCTGTGATGGATAAAGGAAGTACGACCCCCCCGCGCCTGACAAAGGAGCTTTTCGAGGATCCCCATACCGTAGCCGCCGCAAGCCTTACCGGCTGCAAAAACATATCAAAGGCGGAGAAACGGGGAGAGCACCAGCTGTATGCCGTAGACTGGGGCGTTACCCTCAGCACCGCGGCGGTGCTTCACGACGGGCTTTGCGCCGTCGGCGTGCGGGCGCACGACATACTTGAGGAGGAACGCCATAACAGGTATGCTATAGTCTGCGGGCAGCCAATAGAGGACCCCTTCGAGCTGACGCAGCCCTTCACGTTCGCGTGCCAAGGGGATAAAAAAATGCTCCTCTGGGTAAAGCTGCAAAGGCGCGAGCCGTATAGCGCCCCCAAGGAAGTGGGCATAGCGCCGGATAAGGTGCTGCCGCTGTACGAAAAATAAATAAAACAAAAAGCCGGTGGACTAAGCCGGCTTTTTGCTTTAGGGGGAGAAATCTTATGGATGGAGTTATTATCTTGCAGCGGTTTCCCTTCTGCGATTATTATAATACACGAAGATTGCGGCGGAAAAATGCAGAATTCATGTACGATCGGTAAAGTAACTATTAACAAACCGTGTACAAAACAGAAAATCAAAAAACAAAAAGCCGGTGGACTAAGCCGGCTTTTTGTTTTTAGGGGGAGAAATCTTTATGGATGGAGTTACTATCTGCAAGTTCTTTCCTTCTGTGATTGTTATATTACCAGCAAAATGTGGCGAGAAAATGCAGATTAAGTGTACAATCGGTAAAGTAGGTATTAAAAAAGATTGAATAGGGCTTTTGGCCCTTCTACTTCAATATAGCCTCTTTTACGGCGCTGGCAAGCTCGGCGGGCGTTTCGCCCCGGGCTGCATTTATGCCAAGCGCTTCCGCCCAGCTCACATTTTTGATGACGGCGGCCGGGAAGCCCCCTAACAGCCTGTTCCTATACTCCTGCTCCTGAGCCATGAACCGCTCAAAGTCGTCCACCCTTATGAGCCGCAGGGCGATCCCTTGGACGGCGAGGTACATGGCGGCCTTCCTGGCAAGCTCCTCCTGGGCAGCGTCAAAAAGCAGCGCCCCGTCGCGTAAGCCCTTGTGTGGGTCGGCTATGATGTACGCCCCCTTAAGCATGTCTTCCTTTGGTGTAACGTAGCAGCTGTCCATAAAAACCTCCTAATCAGAGTTTCGAAAAAGTGGCTAAAGACCACTTTTTCGAGTTTTTTTCGGTTTTTGCCTCTCACATCCGTTCCCGGGCGGCAAAACCCGCAAAGTACAAAAACCTTCGGTTTTTATCCGTTTTGACGCACATGTCGCCAAAGCCGGAATAAACTTAAGGGGCTGTGGCCCCTTAACAACCCTGGGGATTCTTTCGACAGACTAAAAACGCAGCGTGTAAAAAAATCGGAGAAGCGGGGAACCCGCTTCTCCGAAAAGCTAAGCTTTAAATCAGACAAGGCCCTGAGCCATCATGGCGTCTGCAACCTTCTTGAAGCCGGCGATGTTGGCGCCTGCTACCAGGTTGTAGCCCAGACCGCACTCTTCAGCTGCCTTGGCGGAGGCGGCATGAATGTTGGTCATGATGTGATGGAGCTGGGTATCGACTTCCTCGGCCTTCCAGGCGAGACGCTCGGAGTTCTGGCTCATTTCCAGACCGGAGGTGGCTACGCCGCCGGCGTTGACGGCCTTGGAGGGAGCTACTACGAGGCCCTTGCCCATAAGGAAGAACAGAGCTTCGTTGGTGGTGGGCATATTGGCAACTTCGATGTAGTACTTGGTGCCGTTGGCAAGGATCTGCTCAGCTTCGGGCATGCCGATCTCGTTCTGATATGCGGCGGGCATGCAGATGTCGCCCTTGACTTCCCAGGACTTCTTGCCGGGGACGAACTTTACGCCGAACTTGTCAGCATAGTCCTGAGCCTTGTTGCGGCCGGAGGCGCGCATCTCCAGCATATAGTCCAGCTTTTCCTGGGTGCAGATGCCGTCGGGATCGTAGCAGTAGCCGTCGGGGCCGGAAAGGGTAACGACCTTTGCGCCCAGCTGGGAGGCCTTGGTGGCGATGCCCCATGCAACGTTGCCGAAGCCGGACATTATGATGGTCTTGCCCTCGATGGTGTCATGCTCATGCTTGAGGACTTCGCATACATAGTAGATAGCGCCGAAGCCGGTAGCCTCGGGACGGATCAGGGAGCCGCCGTAGCTGAGGCCCTTGCCGGTGAGGACGCCGTTCTCGTAAGCGCCGCGAATGCGCTTATACTGGCCGAACAGATAGCCTATCTCGCGGCCGCCTACGCCGATATCGCCGGCGGGAACGTCAACGCTGGGACCGATGTGGCGATAGAGCTCGGTCATGAAGGCCTGGCAGAAACGCATGATTTCTGCATCGCTCTTGCCGTTGGGATCGAAATCGGAACCGCCCTTGCCGCCGCCCATGGGCAGAGAGGTCAGGCTGTTCTTGAAGGTCTGCTCGAAGCCGAGGAACTTCATAACGGACAGATTTACGTGGGAAGCGAAGCGCAGGCCGCCCTTGTAGGGGCCGATGGCGCTGTTGAACTGTACGCGGTAGCCGCGGTTTACGTTTACCTTACCGGCATCGTCTACCCAAACAACGCGGAACTCGATAGTGCGCTCGGGCTCTACGAGGCGCTCAAGAAGGGCTGCCTTCTCGTATTCGGGGTGCTGCTCGATAACGGTCTCAAGAGAACGCAGAACTTCTTCTACGGTCTGAATGAATTCTTTCTCGTTACCGTCGCGCTTTTTGCACTTTTCGATTACGGACTCGATGTAAGCGTTCATTAAATTGTTACCTCCACGATTTATAAATATTGCTTATTTGCCCTGCGCCTGAGCAGGGAAATTTATGTTTTAAAATGAGTATAATAAAGCTGGCGGACACCTTCCTCCACCTGACCTTATAATAATTCTCATAACCCCGAATGTCAACATTATAAAATAACAAATCGGCGCAATATATACAAAATAATTAAGCTTTTGCCGTTAAAAAAATCACATGTGCGCCAAAGAAAAACAGTGTTCTTCCAGCGAAAAAACACATGGAAGGACACTGTAATATCCGCTGCGATCAGAGATTGAACAGCAGGTCCTCGTAGCCGGGGAAGGGCCAGCATTCCTTGGCAGTGATGGTCTCCAGAGCGTCTGCCGCCTCACGCAGGGAACCCATGGCGGGCAGCAGCTTGTCGCGGCAGTATTCAGCGGCCTCGCCGTTCCCCTTGGGCATTGCGGCTATTGCGTCGAACAGGCCGCCTATGCGCTTGTGCAGAGCGTTGACGCCTGCGGAGAGGCCCTTCAAAAGCGCATATTCCGCATCGTTGGGTACGCCGAGCCTATCCTTTGCCGATACGGCCTCGGCGATTTTGCTCTCGTAGCCTATTACGGCGGGGAGTATGCTGCGCTGTGCCATGCTGAGCATGGTGCTGGCCTCGATGCGTATGAGCTTTGCGTAGTTCTCGAGGGATATATCGTACCTTGAGCGCATTTCACGCTCGGTATATATGCCCCATCTGGTGAAAAGGGAGATGTTCTTTTCGCTTATGAAGCAGTGCATGGCGTCCACAGTGGTGGGCAGATGGGCAAGGCCGCGGCTTTCCGCTTCCTTTATCCATTCTTCGCTGTAGTTGTTGCCGTTGTACAGTATGCGCTTGTGGTCCCGCATGGTGTGGCGTATTATTCTGAAGGCTTCACGGCGGAAGTCCTCTGCCCTTTCGAGGCGCTCGGCAAATTCCGACAGGGCCTCCGCCACTATGGTGTTTATGACGGTGTTGGCGTCGGCTATGCTCTGGCTGCTGCCCAGCATTCGAAACTCGAACTTGTTGCCGGTGAAGGCGAAGGGGGAGGTGCGGTTGCGGTCGGTGGTGTCTATGCGGAGCCTCGGCACCGTGCATACGCCGCTTTCAAGGATCCTGTCGCCGCCCTTCTCGTATTCCTCCTTGTGCTCTATTGAGGTGAGCAGGTCGTAGAGGGTGTCCCCGAGGAACATGGAGACTATTGCGGGGGGCGCTTCAAAACCTCCCAGGCGGCAGTCGTTGCTGGCGGCAGCGCAGCAGACGCGCAGGAGATCCTGATGCTCGTCGACAGCCTTTATTATGGCCGCAAGGAAAAGCAAAAACTGGAGGTTGTCCTTGGGGGATTTGCCGGGGGCCAGCAAATTCATGCCGGTATCCGTGGAAAGCGACCAGTTGTTGTGCTTTCCGGAGCCGTTGAGCCCGGCGAAGGGCTTCTCGTGCAGCAGGCATACCATGCCGTGGCGGAGTGCGGTCTTTTTCATTATTTCCATCACCAGCTGGTTGTGGTCCGTAGCGGTGTTGGAGTCTGCAAATACCGGAGCCAGCTCGTACTGGCCGGGAGCCACTTCCTTGTGCTCCGTCTTGGCGAATACGCCCAGCTGCCAAAGCTCGGTGTCAAGATCCCGCATGAAATAGCTTACCCGGGGGGATATGGCGCCATAATAGTGATCGTCCATCTCCTGCCCCTTCGGGGATTTTGCCCCAAAGAGGGTGCGGGAGCAGAGGACGAGATCCGGCCTCTGGTCGTAAAGGGACTTTTCCACAAGGAAATACTCCTGCTCTGCGCCGGAGGTGGATATGACCTTCTTCACATCCTCGTGGCCGAACAGCTTGAGTATGCGAAGGCATTCCCGGTTGATGAGGTCCATGGAGCGCAGCAAAGGGGTCTTTTTATCCAGAGCGTCTCCGCCGTAAGAGAAGAACAGAGTGGGTATGCACAGCGTGGCGTCCTTTATGAATGCGTGGCTGGTGGGATCCCATGCGGTGTAGCCTCTGGCCTCAAAGGTGGGCCTGAGGCCGCCTGAGGGGAAGCTTGAGGCGTCAGGCTCGCTCATTATGAGCTCCTTGCCGGAAAACTCTATGATGGCACTGCCATCCCGGCCGCAGCCAAGGAAGCCCTCGTGCTTTTCTGCGGTAACGCCGGTGAGAGGCTGGAACCAGTGGGTGTAGTGGGTGGCGCCCTTTTCCAGCGCCCATGCCTTCATGGCGTCTGCCACTGCGTTTGCCACGTTTATGTCCAGTGGTTCTCCGGAGCGGATAGCGTCCTTGAGGGCGGCGTAAGCCTCGCCGCTCATGCGCTCCGACATGGCGCGGTCGCTGAACACCAGCTCGCCGAAGCTTTCAGTCAGATTGTCCATAATAATTCCCCGCTATATAATAAAAATTTATTGCAAAAAGCAGCAAAGCCATAATGACTTAGTCTATATTCACGCAGGGTAAAAGTCAAATAAAAAATGCCGTTGTGAACGGCATTTTTTGCTTCGGCTATATGAGGAGCCCCCGCAGCCTGTATACGGCTACCGCTATGCTTTCCCGCATGTAGTTGTTGAGCTTGGTGTACCATACGTCTTTTGCGCCGTAGCCCTCAGCTTCAATGCCGTTCATTATGGCTACCCTCCCCGCCCGGTAAACGTGAAAGTTGGTGGTGACGAAGGCGGCGGAAGCGCCGGGGAAGCGCTCGTCAAGTATCATTTTCGAGAATTTGAAGTTTTCCCATGTGCTGGTGGACTTATCCTCCGTTATTATGCGGCTTTCGTCTACGCCGTGGGATACCAGGTATCGCTTCATGGCCTCCGCCTCGCTTATATTTTCGCCGTCACCCTTGCCGCCGGATACTATCACCGCGGTATTTGGGCTGTGCTCCAGATACTCAAGCGCGGTATCCAGCCTGAGCTTGAGGGTGAGGGATACCCGCTCTCCGCGTACGGCGCAGCCCAGCACGATGAGTACGTCCTTGCCGTAATCCGCCTTCCTGTGGGCGGCAGAGCCCAGCATTGCCCCCATGCAGCAGAAAAATACCACCGCCGCCGAGTAGCAGGCTATGAGCAGCACCTTTGCGATATGCCCCGCAGGGGTGCGGAACCAGGGCATGAAGAACCCTTTAAACAGGCCTATGAGCAGCAGCGGCACGCCCATTATTGCGGGAAGGGCGGTGCCGAGGTTGCCGTTGCATACGGTGGAGAGCCAGATTGTGTCCATCGTCATAAGCCCGCCGGCTATTATAAGAAGGTAGTACATATATGCGCCTCCTTAAACATCATATTGAAGTCCTCAATTAAATATATCACTGAACAGCGCGTAACAAAATAAAACAAACTGTAAAAGCATGGCAAAAAGACTGCGCCTTATTTGTAATGAAGCGTAGTTTATGCTATACTGCAATGGTATATAATCATAAGTATAATGCCCTTTTGCCGGGCTTATGGAGGAAAATAATGGGATTCTTGGATAAACTGCTGGGCAGCACCTCGGAGGCGCAGGTTAAAAAGCTCATGCCCATGGTAAAAAGGATAAACGAGCTGGAGGGAAGCATGGAGGCCCTTACGGACAAGGAGCTTCGGGCCAAGACAGATGAATTCAGGGCGCGCCTGAATAACGGCGAGACCGAGGATGACCTGCTGCCGGAGGCATTCGCCGTAGTCCGCGAGGCCGCAAAGCGCACCATAGGCCAGCGGCATTACGACGTACAGCTTCTGGGCGGCATAGTGCTGCATCAGGGCCGCATAGCCGAGATGAAGACGGGCGAGGGCAAGACCATAACCGAGACGCTGCCCGCCTATCTCAACGCCCTCTCCGGCCACGGCGTGCATATAGTCACCGTGAACGACTACCTGGCGGAGCGCGACGCCCAGTGGATGGGCAAGATATATAAGTTCCTCGGCATGACCGTGGGCTGCATAATACACGAAAAGGACAACGACGAGCGAAGGGAGGCCTACGCCTGCGACATCACCTACGGCACCAACAACGAGTTCGGCTTTGACTATCTCCGGGACAACATGGTGGTTTACAAATCCCAGATGGTGCAGCGGGAGCTTAACTACGCCATAGTGGACGAGGTGGACTCCATACTGATCGATGAGGCCCGCACCCCTCTTATCATATCCGGCCACGGCGAGGAATCCACGGATATGTACGAGAAGGCGGATAGATTCGTATGCCGTCTGGAGCGGGGCGAGAATATCGTCAAGCTCAGCAAGTCCGATCAGCTCATGGGCGTGGAGCAGCCTGAATCCGGCGACTATATGGCGGACATAAAGGCGCGCACCGTAGCCCTTACCGCCCGGGGCATGGAGAAGGCCGAGAGGTTCTTCGGCATAGACGACATATCAAAGCAGGAATATTCCGAGCTTAACCACCACATACAGCAGGCCCTGAAGGCCCACGCCCTGTTTGAAAGGGATAAGGACTACGTAGTGCAGGACGGCAAGGTGCTCATAGTGGATGAGTTCACCGGACGTCTCATGCTGGGCAGGCGGTACAGCGACGGGCTGCATCAGGCCCTCGAAGCAAAGGAAGGCGTAAAGGTAGAGCGGGAGAACCGCACCCTTGCCACCATAACCTTCCAGAACTATTTCCGCATGTTCAGGAAGCTGGCGGGCATGACCGGCACCGCCAAGACGGAGGAGCAGGAGTTTCAGGCGATATACGACCTTGACGTGGTGGAGATACCCACAAATAAGCCCCTCGCCAGGAAGGACCTCAACGATATCGTATATACTAACCAGAAGGCCAAGTTTAACGCCGTGGTGAACGAGATAGTGGAAGTCCACAAGACCGGTAGGCCTATCCTCGTTGGAACCATATCCGTGGAAAAGAGCGAAATGCTTTCCCATATGCTGGACATGAGGGGGATAAAGCATGAGGTGCTGAATGCCAAGCTCCACGCCCGCGAGGCGCAGATAGTAGCCCAGGCCGGTAAATACGGCAACGTGACCATAGCCACCAACATGGCCGGCCGAGGTACCGATATACTGCTGGGCGGCAACCCGGATTTCCTTGCACGCCAGGAGCTGCTCCGCGAAGGCATGGAGGAGAGCATGGTGGAGGAGGCGACCGGACACGCCGACACGGACGATGAGGAAATACTGGCTGCCCGGGGCAGGTATGCCGACGCATACGCCAGATACAAGGCAGATACCGACGCCGAGCACGATCAGGTGGTAGCCGTGGGCGGCCTGCATATAATAGGCACAGAGCGCCATGAGTCCAGACGTATAGACAACCAGCTCCGCGGCCGCGCCGGCCGTCAGGGAGACCCGGGCTCAACGAGGTTCTACGTATCCATGGAGGACGACCTGATGCAGCGTTTCGGCGGCGAGCGGGTACGGGACCTCATGCAGAAGATAAGCCCCGATGAAGATATCCCCATAGAGGCGGGGATACTCACCAAGCAGATCGAAGCGGCGCAGAAGAGGGTAGAGAGCTATAACTTCGACATCCGCAAGAACGTCCTCCAGTACGACGACGTAATGAACCGCCAGAGGGAGATAATCTACGGCCAGCGCCGCAGGGTGCTCATGGGCGAGGACATACACGATTCCATAATGGAGATGGTGGACGAGACGGTAAGCCTCCGCTGCGCCCAGTTCTGCCCCGGCTCCCACCCCAGCTCCGAATGGGATATGGAGGGCCTCCGCACGGAGATACTTAACATAACCGCAATGGACTGCGGCAGGGATATAGCCGGGATCACCGATGCAGAGAAGCTTCAGTCCGCAGTAAAGGACTTTGCCCATAGGGCTTACCGGCTGAAGGAGGAGGGCCTTATGCAGGCCGCGGCCCAGCTTGGCGTGGAGGCGGATATGCGGGAGCTTGAGCGGGTAGTGCTGCTCCGGGCGGTAGATGAGCACTGGATGGATCATATCGACGCCATGGATCAGCTGCGCCAGGGAATATCCCTGCAGGCCATAGGCCAGAAGGATCCGGTCATCGCCTACCGCAACGCGGGCTTCGATATGTTCGACGAGATGGTGCAGGGCATAAGGGAGCGCACCGTCCGCAACCTCTACCATGTGGTGATCTCCGCCGGCGCTCCTCAGCGGCAGCAGGTAGCCAAGCCCGTTGAAACGAAGGGCGACGCCCCCGCACGACCCAAGCGCATAGAGGGAAAGATAAGCCGCAACGCCCCCTGCCCCTGCGGCAGCGGCAAGAAGTATAAGCAGTGCTGCGGCAGGGATAAATAAGCCTTAGCGCGCTATAAAAATATTATCAAGGAAAAATCGAAAGGATGTGAGTAGCAGTGATCCAGCTGGACGAATGCAGGCAGCAGCTTGCAGCAATGCAGGAAACACTTACAAAGGCAGGTGAGTCCCTTTGACGTCGCAGGATTAGCGGCCGAAAAGGAAGAACTGGAAAAGAAGATGGGCGCACCGGATTTCTGGGATGACGTTGAGGCGGCCAATAAAGCCAACCAGCGCATGAAAACCATCTCTGCCAAGCTGGAAAAGTACAACAAGCTCAGGGGCCTGTTGGAGGACGCCGAGGTAATGGCGGACATGGCGGAGGAGGGCGACGATCAGGAGATGGCGGACGAGCTCATAAAGGATATGCCCCATCTTGAAAGCAAGGTAGAGGCGCTGAAGCTCGAAACGCTGCTGAAGGGCCCGTATGACAGGCTCAACGCCATACTGTCCCTCCACGCGGGCGCCGGCGGAACAGAGGCTCAGGACTGGGTATCAATACTGTACAGAATGTACACCCGATACTGCGAGAGCAAGGGCTGGACCGTCAGGGAGCTGGACTATCTGGCGGGGGACGAGGCGGGCATAAAGTCCGTAACCTTCGAGGTAGAGGGCGATAACGCCTACGGCTACCTGAAGGCCGAAAAGGGAGTGCACAGGCTGGTGCGCATATCGCCCTTCGACGCGTTCGGCAAGCGGCACACCTCATTTGCGTCGCTGGACGTAACTCCCATATTCGAGGAGGACACCAGCGAGATAGAGATCAACCCCGACGATATCCGCATAGACACCTACCGTTCCGGCGGCGCAGGCGGCCAGAACGTCAACAAGGTAAGCTCGGCAATACGTATAACACATTTCCCCACCGGCATAGTGGTACAGTGCCAGAACGAGCGCAGCCAGCTCCACAATAAGGACATGGCTATGCGCATACTGAAGGGCAAGCTGCTGGAGCTGGCCGAGAGGGAGCGCCTTGAGCACATGGCTGAGATAAAGGGCGAGATGAAGAAGATAGAATGGGGCAGCCAGATACGTTCCTACGTATTCCAGCCCTATACTCTGGTAAAGGATCACCGTACCGGAGTCGAGGTGGGCAACATACAGTCCGTAATAGACGGCGACCTTGATGTATTTATCAATGCGTTTCTGGTGCAGTCTTAAACAACAAAAACAAAAAAATGCGCCGCGGCGTTGAGCTGCGGCGCATAACTTTTGCGAAACGCTTAAAAACCAATTCCAATTACCTTTACGCTCGAGGTCTTTTCCGCGAGACCATCTACTGGCAGTTCCTTCATGTGTATTGAGAAGCTCTTGGAGTCGCTGCCGTCCATAGGGGCATTTTTGGTGAAGTGCCATACCCCTATAAGGTTGTCGCTGCTGTCATAAAAGCCGATATAGACCAGATTGAGGTCGCATTCGCCGTCTGATGACAGCGTGCCTGTCATGGTGGTGAAGCCGGGGTAGTTGTCGGCCAAGAAAATGTCCTTTGCGTATACGGTAACGTCGCGGCCTTCGGCCTTTGCGCAATCGAGGCTGGCAGTCATGGCTGCGGCTGTGCCCGGGGTGAGGGAAGAATCTTTGTGCCAGAAGGCAACGAAGGAAGTCTCCCCGGGCAGCACCACGGTCTTGTCGTTCATGATCGGGACGAAGGAATACTGATACGCCGTGCCGCCAACATTAAATGAAAGCGCGGCATTTGTGATTATGACGGGGCAGTTGCCGGTGTTTTCGTATGCTGCTGCACCGTAAAGCGTCGGCCCCTCCGCACCGTCGAACACGTAGGCTGCCGTGCCGGTGAGAGTGACTGCAGGTGAAGGCGCAGCCCCAGGGTCTGCCGTGGCGGCAGGCTCCGCAGCGGGCGCCGTTTCAAGGCCTGCGGCGCCTTTGAGGCCCGGTAAAGCCGCCTCGTCCGTTTTTGCGCCGCCGTTCAGCGGGTCGACAGCAAACAGGGAGGCCTTTTCCTCCTTTTTGGCGCAGCCCGAGGCCAGCAGCAATATGCATATTATAAAAACAGTAAGCCTTTTCATAGGCTGATTATAGCACATTATCCATTGTTAGGATACGGGTAAAAAGTGAATAATAATCTCTGACAGCGGCGCTTATGGCGTAAAGGGGTGTTATTCAAATAAGCAATATGCAGCTTGCCGCAAATGTGATAAAATAATCAATATGAAATGTGATAACATGCCGCAGCAGGGGCAATTGCCGCTGGGCGGATCGAATTTGGAGGTTTAAAAAAATATTATGGCAAAGAAGACCGTTGAGGACGTAAACGTAAAGGGCAAACGGGTGCTGGTAAGGGTCGACTTCAACGTACCCCTTCAGGACGGAAAAGTAGCGGACGACAAGCGCATAACGGCGGCGCTGCCCACAGTAAAATACCTGCTCGAGCACGGTGCAAAGGTCATACTCTGCTCCCATCTGGGCAGGCCCAAGGGTGAGCGCAAGATGGAGTTTTCCCTCGCTCCCGTAGCGGAAAGGCTCAAGGAGCTGCTGCCGGGCGTCAGGATCAGCTTTGCGCCGGACTGCATTGGCAAGGAGACCGAAAAGATGGCAGGCGAGCTCAGGGAAGGCGAAATACTGCTTCTTGAGAACCTGCGTTTCCATAAGGAAGAAGAAAAGAACGACCCCGACTTCGCCAAGCAACTGGCTTCTCTGGCAGATATATACGTATCCGACGCCTTCGGCACCGTACATCGCGCCCATGCTTCCACCGCGGGCGTAGCCCAGTACCTGCCTGCGGTCGCAGGCTTCCTTATCGGCAAGGAGCTTTCCGTAATGGGCGGTGCTCTGGAGAACCCCGTGCGCCCCTTCGTGGCCATACTGGGCGGCGCAAAGGTAGCGGACAAGATAGGCGTCATAACGAATCTGCTGAACAAGTGCGATACCCTGATAATCGGCGGCGGCATGGCTTATACCTTCTTCAAGGCGCTGGGCTATAACATCGGCAACTCCCTGCTTGACGCAGACAGCATAGAGCTTGCAAAGAAGCTGATGCTTGACGCCGATGCAAAGGGCGTAAAGATGCTGCTGCCAGTGGATACTGTGGTCGCCAGGGAGTTCAAGGCTGACGCGGAATACATGACCGTGGATTCCGACAGGATACCCGACGGCTATATGGGCATGGATATAGGAGAGAAGACCGCCAAGCTCTTTGGCGAGGAGATAAGGAAAGCCGGCACCGTAGTATGGAACGGCCCTATGGGTGTGTTCGAGTTTGACGCCTTCGCAAAGGGTACTGCGGCTGTTGCCGAGGCCTGCGCAGAGTGCAAGGGCACCACCATTATAGGCGGCGGCGACTCCGCCAGCGCCGTAAAGAAGCTGGGCTATGCGGACAAGATGACCCACATCTCCACCGGCGGCGGCGCAAGCCTGGAGTTCCTTGAGGGCAAGGTGCTGCCCGGCGTAGCGGCCCTTGACGACAAGTGATAAAGCATAAAATTTTGAATTGGAGATAAATAAACATGCGTAGACCCATTATTGCAGGCAACTGGAAGATGAACATGACCCCCTCCGAGGCAAGGGCCTTGGTAGAGGAGTTGAAGCCCCTCGTCAAGGACGCAAAGTGCGAGGTAGTGGTATGCCCTCCTTATGTTGATTTATCAGCGGTATCCGGGCTTATCAAGGACAGCAATATACGCCTTGGCGCTCAGAATATACACTGGGCAGAGAAGGGCGCTTTTACCGGCGAAGTTTCCGCAAACATGCTTAAGGAGCTGGGCGTGGAGTACGCCATAATAGGCCACAGTGAGCGCAGGCAGTACTTTGGCGAGACGGACGAAACTGTGAACGCCCGCGCCAAGGCAGCCATAGCCGCAGGCATCACCCCCATAATCTGCGTAGGCGAGTCCCTGGAGGAGAGGGAAAGCGGCAGGACAGAGGCCAAGGTCAGCGGTCAGGTAAAGAAGGACCTTGAAGGCATAGCGGCCGGGGACGTTGCCAAGCTGGTGATCGCCTACGAGCCTATCTGGGCCATAGGTACCGGCAAGACCGCCACCGACGAGCAGGCAAACGAAACCATAGGCATGATAAGGGCGACCGTAGCCGGCATGTTCGGCAAGGAAACCGCAGAAGCCCTTCGAATACAGTATGGCGGAAGCATGAAGCCCTCCAACGCAAGGAGCCTCATGGCAATGCCCGAAATAGACGGCGGCCTTATAGGCGGCGCCAGCCTTAAGGCTGTGGACTTCTCTCAGGTAGTGAATTATAATGATTAAGGCATAAGTGCCACAATTATTAAACAGGAGATTTGTCTGATATGAAAAAGATGACCGCACTTGTGATACTGGACGGCTTTGGCCATAGCGAGGAAACTCAGGGCAACGCCATAAAGGCTGACGGTATAAATAATATTTCCAGACTCCTCAAGGAGTACCCCCATACCCTGATAGAAGCCTCCGGCGAGGACGTAGGCCTGCCTGACGGCCAGATGGGCAACTCCGAGGTAGGCCATATGAACATAGGCGCGGGACGTATCGTATATCAGGAGCTGACCCGAATAACCAAATCCATAAAGGACGGGGATTTCTTTGAGAATCCCGCCTTTTTGGGCGCTGTTGAGAATTGCAGAAAGCACGATTCCGCACTGCACATATACGGCCTCGTAGGTCCCGGCGGCGTGCACAGCCATCAGAAGCACTTCTTCGGACTGCTGGAGCTTGCAAAACGTCATGGCCTCAGTAAGGTATATGTACACTGCTTCATGGACGGCCGTGACGTTCCTCCCGAAAGCGGCAAGGGGTTCATCGAGGAATACCAGAAGAAGATAGCCGAGATAGGCGTGGGTAAAATAGCCACCGTAATGGGACGCTATTACGCCATGGACCGGGACAACCGCTTTGAGCGGGTAGAAAAGGCATATGCCGCCATGGTATACGGCGAGGGTAACTACGATACCGACCCCGTACATGCCATGCAGGCGAGCTACGATGCGGGCGTCACCGACGAGTTCGTAGTTCCTACCGTCATAACCGAGAACGGCAGGCCCGTGGCTACCATACAGGCTGACGACAGCATAATCTTCTACAACTTCCGCCCCGACAGGGCGAGGGAGATAACCCGCGCCTTTATAATGGAAGACTTTGACGGCTTCGAGCGCAGGAAGGGCTTCTTCCCTGTACATTACGTCTGCATGACCCAGTACGACAAGACCTTCGGGGATAAGGTGGACATAGCCTTCAGGCCAGAACACCTGAACAACACCCTTGGGGAGTACCTTGCGGCCTGCGGCAAGACCCAGCTTAGGATAGCCGAGACCGAGAAATACGCACACGTGACCTTTTTCTTCAACGGCGGCGTGGAGGCCCCAAATCCCGGGGAGGACAGGTGCCTTATACCTTCCCCAAAGGTAGCCACCTACGATCTCCAGCCTGAGATGAGCGCCTATGAGGTAACCGAGGAGGCGGTAAAGCGTATAGACAGCGGCAAGTACGACGTCATGATACTGAACTTTGCCAACCCGGACATGGTAGGCCATACCGGCGTAATGGAGGCGGCGGTGAAGGCCGTGCATACCGTTGACGAGTGTGCCGCCAAAGTAGTTGAGGCCATCCTCAGGAATGGCGGAAGGGCCATAATCACCGCGGATCACGGCAACTGCGAGAGAATGCTTGCGGACGACGGCATTACTCCCTTTACCGCACACACTACCAATCCGGTGCCGGTGATACTGGTGGATAACGGCAGAAAGGACGCAAAGCTCCGCTCCGGCGGCAGGCTCTCCGACCTTGCCCCCACCATGCTGGACCTGATGGGCATGGAGATACCCAGGGAAATGACCGGCAAGAGCCTGATAGAGAAGTAATGCGGCAAAAGGGAAGGCCATTTTGATAAAAAGCGCATAAAGCGGCAAAAGTATTTGATTTTTTACTGCGGGTGTGATACAATAGCCTTCGCGTGTAATGCGAAAGTATTCCAGGGGAGGAAGTATATATAATGCAAACTCTGAACACAATTCTTAACATCGTGCTGATAGTCCTGTCTATCGCAATGATAGCCGTAGTACTTATGCAGCAGTCCAAGAGCGCGGGCCTCGGCAGCGCGTTCGGCGGCGATACCCAGTCCTTTACCGCCCGCGGCCAGAAGGCCAGCAGGGAGGCCAAGCTTCAGCGCATCACCAAGATACTTGCAGTTGCAATCGGCGTGATCGCTATTGCCATGGCTATAATAAGCTGATAAAAGGCAAAAATGTGACTCTGGGGCGTGCCGCTAAGGTATGCCCCTGTTTTTATGCAATAAAAAAGGAGAAAATGAAAAACAATTTGGAACTTAAAGAAATAATAAACGGGATGATAGCTGGAACGGGCCGCCCAATGAGCGCTGAGGATATATACAAGAGCATGACGGATAACGGCGGCGAGATACAGATAGAAGAAATAAAGCTGGCGCTGAAGGAGCTTTCAAGGGATGGCCGTGTGATAATCACGCGCCGGGGCAAGGCGGCTCTACCGGAACAGCTTGGCCTTATATACGGCCGCATACAGGGCAACGGCCGCGGCTTCGGCTTCTTTATACCCGCAGACGGCAGCGGAGACCTGTTCATCGCCGCGGAGGATATGAACGGCGCCTTACACGGGGATACTGTGTGGGTGAGGAAACTTACCGGCTCCCCCCGGGGCAGGAACGACCGGGGAGCTGTGGAGATGATAGCCAGGAGAGCGGGTGGCCGGGTAATAGGCACGTTTGAGGCGGACAACGAGTACGGCGGTTACGTGGTACCCGACGACAGCAGGGTGGCAGAGGATGTGCTCATACCCTTTTCCCATACCAACGGCGCAAACCACGGCGACAAGGTGGTAGCAGAAATAACCCAGTATCCAGGGGCAAGGCGGCCCATGCTGGGCAAGATAGCCGAAGTACTGGGCAGGCCGGGGGATAAGGGCATAGACATGCTCTCCATTATACGGCGGCTGGAGCTGCCTGATAAATTCCCCGATGGGGCGCAGAGGCAGGCCGAGGGGCTAAAGGCCCCCGATGCGGACGCGCTCACCGACAGGCGGGATCTGCGCGGCGCGCTCACCATAACCATAGACGGTGCGGACGCCAAGGATCTTGACGACGCGGTATCATTGGAGATGGCCGACGGCCTGTACAGGCTGGGGGTACATATAGCTGACGTGAGCCACTATGTAAAGCGTGGCAGCCCCATAGACGTGGAGGCATACAAGAGAGGCACCAGCGTGTATTTTCCTGACAGGGTGCTGCCTATGCTTCCAAAAGAGCTGAGCAACGGCCTCTGTTCCCTGAATCCGGATGAGGATAAGCTTACACTTTCCTGTGTAATGGACATAGACTCACATGGCAAGGTAGTGCATCACAATATCGCAAAGAGCGTAATACGCTCGAATTACCGCATGACATACGACGAGGTCAACGCCATATTTGCAGGAGACCCGGATATGGTTGCGAAGTACTCCGATATTATGCCAATGCTTGGCGAGATGCGCCGCCTGAAGGATATACTCAAGGCCAAGCGGCAGCGGCGGGGCGCAATAGACTTCGACCTGCCTGAGGCAGATATACATCTTGACGGCAATGGCCGGGCCGTAGACGTTTCGCTGCACATCAGGGGTGAAGCGAATATGATGATAGAGGAGTTCATGCTGGCTGCCAACGAGACTGTGGCGCGGGAGGGAGTGGACAAGGGCCTGCCCCTCATGTACCGGGTGCATGAGGCCCCTGACCCGGAGCGAATAACGGAGCTTAACACATTCCTCCATACACTGGGCTACGGTGTAGGCAACGCGGAAAAGGTTCAGCCTGCCGATGTGCGCAAAATGCTGCTCAAGGCTGCCGGAAGTTCGGAGGAGAGGGTGATAAATAACGTCACTCTCAGGGCTATGACCAAGGCCAAGTACAGCCCCGACTGCGACGGCCATTTCGGGCTTGCGGCTAAGTACTACTGCCACTTTACCTCACCAATACGGCGCTATCCGGATCTATTGGTTCACAGGGCATTGAATGAATCCCTGGAAGGCAGGCTGGACGAGGAGAACCTCAAACGATGGAAGGCGTACCTGCCGGGAGCTTCAGACCAGTGCTCAGACCGGGAGGTGACCGCAACCGAGGCCGAGCGGGCCGCGGACGACCTGAAAAAGTGCGAATACATGGCGCAGCACATAGGCGAGGAGTATCAGGGCGTCATATCCGGCGTAACCCAGGGCGGCTTTTTCGTGGAGCTAGGCAATACCGTGGAGGGACGGGTGAAGGTGGAGAGCCTGAGCGGCGACAGGTATGAATGGGACGAGAAGGGCTACCGCCTTGTGGGCAGGTTTACAGGCTTGCAGTACCGCCTGGGGGACGAGGTAAAGGTGCGTGCGGTATCAGCCGATATGGAAACTTCCCGGATAGAGTTTGAATTAATAGAGGAAAAACCCCATAAAGCGCCCAGGGAGAGCCCAAAGCGGAGCGGACACGGCTCGACAAGAGGCAGAAACAGTGATAAAATAAAAGCTCTTAAGAGCAAGAAGGGAGGCCACGGTTTTGGCCATAGCAAAAGGCACCAAAAGGGTCGCGGAAAATCGAAAGGCACGCCATGAGTATTTCATCGAGGATACCTACGAGTGCGGAATAGCTCTGGTCGGCACCGAGGTCAAGAGCATACGGGCCGGCAAGGTCAACCTGAAGGATTCCTATGCGCAGGTAAAGAACGGCGAATGCTACCTCATAGGCATGCACGTTAGCCCCTATGAGCAGGGCAATATATTCAATCGCGATCCCTTCCGGGAGCGCAAGCTGCTGCTGCACAAGAGCGAGATACGCAAGCTCAACGCCCTGGCGCAGGTAGAGGGCTACAGCCTCATACCATTGCAGCTTTACTTCAAGGATGGCAGGGTAAAACTGGAGCTTGCGGTCGCCAAGGGCAAAAAGCTTTATGATAAGCGCAGCGATATAGCCTCGCGGGACGCCAAGCGCGAGGTGGAGCGCCGCATGAAGGAGGAGCGCTTCAGATAGCCGGCGGGCGTTTGATAAAGCGCACAGAATGTGATATAATACTTATAGCAGGGCGATATGCCAGAACGCCTTGCGCTATCCGGGGTCGTAAATGGTTTCGACGGGGATCGTGGAGGCCGGATAAGCGAGCCGAAGCCCCGTGCTTCGTTAAAAACGGGAAAAACTTAAATTTAACTGGCAAATCTGATTTTGCACTCGCTGCCTAATTAGGCTGCGCGTCGGCCCGGCGCTTCCCACGGCTCCGGTAACCGGCGTCATCAATGTGGGGAACCAGCCTGCCTAAGCTTTGCGGCAGGTGGGATTTAATGAAGCTACCGAAGCCCTGATCCTGTCGGAGGGAGCTGCTTTGGCTGAGGAAACGTTAATACACCGACTACGCTCGTAGAAAGTCTTGCTGACAGGTTTTCGGACAGGGGTTCAACTCCCCTCGACTCCACCAAATAAGGTAGTAGATTTTGATAGAAAGTCTACTACCTTTTTTCTTTGCAAAAATCCCTTGATTTCAAGGGATTTTCAGACTTTCAAGGCATAAAGCAACCCGCCCTGGAGTGTTTTCCGGGACGGGTTTTTCTTGTTTTCGGAGGTCGCAGCGGACTGCCGTAAAAGTATAGGTTTGCTTTGTGGGTATATCGTTTGCTTTTTGAGTAAAGGTTTGCTTTATGGGGTTATCGTTTGCTTTGTCCGTTTTTTGTACAGCAAATAACCTATAATGAAGAAAAGCATAGGTCAGTCTTGAATTTAGTCTGATATTGTGCTATAATTAGACTAAATTCAGTTTGGAGGAGAATCATGGCCAGCGAAAAGATATACTTGGATACATATGTCCTACAGCAAGATATGCGAATTAGAATGCCCAAAGCAATCTTATCTAACTTAAACGCAGAAAAAGGTATTACAAAATTTGATATTTTTCTGGATACCGAAGAAAAAACTCTTGTATTAAAGATTCATGATAATACAGACGGAGGCAATAATGGGTAACAAACAATATACTGGGGTTTCTCTTTTTACGGGTGCCGGAGGTATGGATGTGGGTTTCGAACGCGCTGGAATTAAGGTCATTTTTGCGAATGAACTAATGAAGGAAGCAGCAGAAACCTATGTAGCAAACCATCCTGGCTGTAATATGGTTAATGATGATATCTATAACCAGTTACCTCAAATGGGTCAATATATAGGAGCAGACTTTGTGTTTGGCGGACCACCTTGTCAAGGATTCTCCGTTGCAGGAAAAATGAATCCTGACGATGAAAGAAGCAAATTAATCTTCACATTTCTTGATGTTGTTGAAAAAGTTCAGCCGAAGGCGTTTGTTATGGAAAATGTGAAGGCGTTAGGTGTACTCGAAAAATGGGAACCTGTCCGAAAAAAGTATTTAGACAGAGCAAGAGAAATGGGCTATTTGTGTATGCCTTTTATTCTAAATGCTACCGAATATGGCGTTTCACAAAAAAGAGAAAGAGTATTCTTCGTGGGAGTAAAAGACTGTGGCGATCCATTCTTTGAATATCATATTAGAAATTACATTGAAGATCAGAAGCAAAAAGCGCCATTTATAAGAGACTTGCTGAAACCATTAGGAAAAGCGGGAACGGAAAGGCATCCAAATACTTGTACTGCTAAAATAACTTTTGCTACGAATCCGGTGATGAGAAAATCGCCGTATGCCGGAATGTATTTCAATGGGCAAGGTAGACCTATCAACGTAGATGAATACGCAAATACCCTGCCTGCTTCAATGGGAGGAAACAAGACTCCCTTTGTTGACGAAGATTACTTGTACGGAGATGCCTCCGAGGACTGGGTCGTTGCTTACCATAAAGGACTTCAAGATGGGAGCATAACACCTGAATTTAAGGAGGCCCCTTCTCGGCTAAGAAGGCTGACAATAAAGGAAGCAATAAAGATTCAGACGTTTCCAGATGACTATATATTCAAAGGAAACAAGGGCAGAATATACACTCAGATTGGGAACGCCGTTCCGTGTAAACTTGCTGAAGTAGTAGCAAAAGCCGTCATTTCATATTTGGAAAGCGAAGCAAAATAGAAAAAGAAGAACAGGAGGCTGCATCCCATTGATGTTAGCCTCCTGTTCTTATCACTCATGAAGTTTTTGCCAAAGCCTTTTTACTGTTTCCGCAGTGTTAATATCCGCAATGTATTTGTTTAAGTCTGAATAGAACTCGATTCTACCACTTGGTGTCATTCGTTGCAAAGTATCTGAAATCCATTCATAAATATCCCAGAAATAGTACATAATATCTTGATAAGCAAATCTTCCAAGATATGAATGGAGCGGGCTATGTTCCATTTCTTCCGGGCAGTCTTCTTTTCTACAGATTACAATTATTTCGTTATAGGTGCTATCATTCGCCTCATTGTACTTGCTGACGCAATCATATGAATCACGAATTCTTGCTATACCAAAAGGCTTTACGGTTATTTCATATATCTTGTATATTTCGCCATTGGGAGATTCTTCGTTGACATCTCCTGGCTTTTTACTTGTTGTGCTTGTAACGGAAGCCCGGTCTTCTTCTCCTGTTACTATGATGCCGGTATCCATAGCTAAATGGTAACTTTTCAGCAGGTAGGCTGCAATTTTTTGAGGTGTATTTCCAGAATCCGGGGCTTTAGTAATAAGTTCATAGCAAAGCTTGTACAGAAAGTCTGGATCGGCTGACGGTTCGATTTCAACGGACAATGCTTCCATTCGGTTCGACTCTGCTATGAGTCTTCTAAGCAAAGACGTTGCAATTTTAGTGACACGTGTCTTTTGTCTGCTGGTATCATTCTCCATATATTCAACCAAAGCAACGACTTTTTCCGCAACATCAGAAGGTCTGCGTTGAGCCGCCCAAGTATGGTCAAGACCTACTGTAGCCTTTGCTACATTTAGCGGGCCGGATTTTCTATGAGGGATTTCCTTAGCAATTAAAAATTCTTTGATTGGGCCTTCATAAATAGCTCGAGGATTGCAATCATACAGTCCAGTTGATGCCTTGAATGCGTTATCCAACTCCATGCCAACTGCGACTACTAACAGAATCTCACGAAATCCCCAAGCCGTAGTTGTAAACAATTTATCCATGTCAGATTTATATTCCGATTCATCGATCTGAAAGTTTTCATCGGTGGCTTGATTGTATAACCGCTCAAGATACGCACTGATTCGTGAATTTCTTTCATCTGCTGCTCCCATACTATACTCCTTTCACTTATACAAATGGAACGCTTCTTTTGTGAGTCCCCAATCAAGCGCACGATATAAATATCTTGATGCTATTGATGAATAAGGACTCCATTTCTTACATTTACTCTTTACGGCATTAGGACTGCAGTCGGTAGCTTTATACATCCATCGATACGACTGGAGAAATGCGCCGTCTTCAAAAGGTAGAATGTCTGAACGATTTAAAACAAAAATCAGATACATTTTTGCCGTCCAGGAACCAATTCCTCGGATTTCTGTTAATTTCTTTATCACATTAGAATCCGGTTCGTTCCGTAAAGCAGCCAGGTCAAGCTCTCCGGCAAGGACATGGTTAGTGAGATTCATTATGTATTCAGCCTTTGCTGCCGAGGTCCCGATGCTTCGTATTTGTTCAACAGACAATTTGGAAATGGCTTGAGGGCATATGTTGCCTTCACATAATTCAATCAACCGAGAGTAGATGCTTTGTCCGGCTTTTATTGAGAGCATTTGCTCAATTATCTCATGAACAAGGAAAGCATATGAATCGGCATCATCTCGTATGGTATACGTGATTGGGCCAATCGTTGTAATTATTTTAGCAAGGCGTTTGTCTCTTGAACACAAGTACACAATTTCGGGTGAGTCCAAGCTTAGAGTTACAGTCTCCACGTGTTCCATGTTACTTCTCCAACTATTGTATTTGTAAGAGAGATACAGCCTGCTGAATTATCAGCAGGTCTTTTCTCTTAGCAATAGTTCTTCTTTACTTTGTTATTGTTCCGTCTTTGATGTGGTAGTCTTTACCGTGTTCCTTACAGTATTCGATGACTACATTCGCTTGCTCATTGTAGAATTTCCGATGATCCTTATAAGCTGAAATGGTCTTGCTGTAGTTTGTTCTGCCAAAGATTATCTTATCTACAAATCCTACAGCTTCGAGGATTTCATTTAGTTCCTGCTCTATTATGTTTGGAGTAGGATATGGTTCGATACTTACCCACGTTTTGCATCCTGAATCGTGAAGTACACGAAGGGCTGCAAGTCTATCAGCAAATGTGGCTGACCCTGGTTCCATCTTCCTGCGGAATTCCTCATTTAATGAAACAAGTGTTATTCCATATTCATTTTCTTTCGAGCAGTTGGCAAGTTCTGCCGGAAGGATACCCTTCGTCAATACAGAACATGGAATGCCGGCAGCATTCAATTTCTTGATTGCCGCCAAACTCATATCACCGACCTCATCGTATTCATACATGAATGGATCGGTTGTAAAGCATAGATGAAGCATATGAATCTTGCTTTTGAACTTTGGTATTTCATCATCAAGAATTTCCAAAGTGTTCTCAACAAGTGCGGGTTCGCACCATTCTTCATAGGAGGCTATATCACCGAATCGCTTTTTCATCATGTATGCATAGCAAGGATATTTACATCCGTGGGAACATCCCAACACATGGTTTATTGTATAGTCCCCGTATTCGACTCCGGTTTTGTAAATCATAGTCTTGCGGCGGATAAACTTTTTTATTTTTTTCATGTTTTCCACCTCACTGACACTGTTTTTCCTTTACCTTCTGTCATGAATTTTGTTGGTGTACCTTTCTCTGTTTTCTCAGGGTTTCTTAGTACAGAAAGGCATCCCTCCTTCTCCAAACGTGAAAGGATCTTCGTTGCTTCTCCTGCTTTGCAGATAGGACCGTGCATAACGAAGAATATGGCAAGAGCCTCGCTTAAAGATGTCCACTTCGAGCATTGACTAAAATGCTCAACAACCATTCGTTCAAGCGTTTCTTCACTGAGGAACTGATTATCATAAGTTTCAGGGAAGAGTGTCATTTGTCCCTCGTTCTGAACATCCTGCCACATCTCCCAACGCTTGCAGATATTATCAACCATAAGCAGACATCCATCTGTATGATTTGTGGCATGGATCATACGGTACTTCGGTCGCTGACCTCTTTTAATACGTAAAGGCATATTAAGAACATATCTGAAGTTATCCATCAGCCTCATACAATACTGTTCAGCAAACTGTGATTCTGCCTCATATCCATCGATTTCTTTTTTCTTATATGCTGCTATAATTGCCTGCCAGTAGTCACCGCCAGCAATCTCGTTTAGCTCTCTAATGGACTTTTCTGTGGCATCCAATTTTGTAGGGTCATATTCTACAAGGTCTTCAAAAACATCCGGAGCGTCAAACGAGGTACCCATTGCATGACAAGCCTCACGAATAAATCCGAAAGAGTTCAAGTTTATCAATAGCTCAATCGAATTAAAGTTTCGCTTTGCAAAATAATCGAACAAAGAACATTGCAAGGCTTTAATACCATAAGGATCAATATATAAAAACACATTGCAGTTATCCTTGTCCTTGAGGATTCGTTTAATATTTTCCTCATATTTTCCAGACACGATGCAAACGCCAGAGTATCCGCTCAAGTTTTCTTGGAGGTCGGCGGCATAGTTCAGGTCAATAAAAGTTGCTTCAATCGAGGATGTTTCAACACGAGTTTGCGCCTCGCACTCTTTAATGATATCTAAAGCAATTACGGGAGACCCGGGATTTCCGTCTGCAAATTTGCCCTTTCCCGCAAAGCAATCAACATAAACGAGAGGACGGTATGTGTGTAAGATTTTCTGCACATATGGCTTGAAATAATTACCGAGTAACGCATCCTTGACCTTTGACCAATCTTTTTTCTCATCAAAGAAATCATCATTCTTTTTCGCCATTCAAATCACCTCGCTACGGTTCAGAACGGAAGATCGTCCGAATCGATATCTTCCAAGGAATTGAGTTCGGAGTATTGCTTTTTGTATTGTTCCTCGACCTCATCATATGGGCGAAGGAGTTTTAACCTGAAATACCCGGTAGGTTTGCCGCATCTCTCGCAGAACCTGGAGTTACCATAGTTTCTGTGATATGTACGGTCTATAACGTTACCGAAGTTATCCCATTCCTCTTGTCCCTCGCAAATATTAAACAACGGAGTCCCACAAATCCTGCAATATTCCGCATCGTCATCAAACTGCTCATTTCCGCACTTCGGGCATTTCGTTACCCGAAGGTTATCATCCATCTGAAATCCGTCATTATAAATCATCCGCTACAAACACCTCCGCAGAGTTATGCTCAACCTCATCGTATCGGCTCATTGTCTGAAGAACCGTATCTATCTCATTATTTATGCACACTGCAGCTGCCGCAGTGTCCGTATAAATAATTACATTATCGTTGTCATCAATATAAGCATTGCTATAGATAAGCGCACTCCTCAATGAATCTGTAGCCTTGCTTCGTTCTGAATAGAGTTTCATTTTTATAAATCCCCAGTAAGGGTATTGCATCCACTCTTCCGAATAGGTTTTGCAGGCTGAGCAATCTTTTATCCGCATAAGCCGTCCTTCTGCTTTAAGGTAAGTGCTATGAATCGGTGACTCACTTCCGCAGGAAGTGCAAAAGCATTCATTTATCGCAAGCCTGGTTTCTTCATTAAGGCAAGTACTGTAAAGCGTTTCTCCGCAAATATTGCAGTATTCCGCATCGTCAGCAATCTCATGATTCAAACAGTTATGGCAAAAGCGTAACCGTTCAACCTTATCTCCGCCGGGGAGAGTAATCGTCTTCGTAAGCAAATCGGGATGTGAAACTCCGGGGAGTTTTGCGAACTTCTGCAGATCTCCAAGCCTATGAAACATATTTTTATAGGCGGGTCTTTTGTCGATTTCCGCTCCGCAATAAGGACAATAATCAGCATCCCTGTCTGATATGTAGGTTAAACACTCGGGGCATTTTCTACAGATTTTCGTGTAACTGTTTTTATTAGGAATGCCCCAAGTTCCGTAAATATTGTTGTAGATAGTGCGGTCTAAGTCATTTTCAAGGAAATCAAAAAAGTTCCTTATCAGCTTATCTTCGCATGAGTGACGTGGCATATAGTCGACTTGAAATACACGCTTATACTTCTTCCTTGCAGCTTCTTCGGATACACCAAAGAGCAAAGAGATTTCCTCAATCTCAATGGCTTGAAAGTATTTAAGAAGAGCGGTCGGCATCATAACTTCCGCAGCAAAATAATGTGCTTCGATTTCAAGAACTTCATATCCCTTCTTGGTTAAACCGCCTCGGTTTAATGCAGTCTGTTCAAAGTCGGTAAGATGCCCCAGAACTATGTGTCCGATTTCATGCATGATAGTCCATCCAATGCGGTGATCACTGTTAAAGTGAACATCATCATAGACCATAAGATACATTCCCGTGTCGCGTAGGCGGATGGTTCTGGCTTCGGCACCGGTTTCCATCAAATGAAAAGGGTCTGATGATTTAAGTGCTTTCTTTGCCTCCGACCACGGCATACAAGAGACAAATTCCGATAAGTCCTCAAGAACTTTGAAAGGAGATATCGGAAATTTACTGTATCCGTATTCAAGAAGAAAATCGTAAGCGGTATCGGTTACAAAATTAAACCTCGGCTTAGTTGGAATTTTGTTTTCTCTTTGCAATTTCAATAAACACCTCAACTTGACGATAGAGATCATCCAGATCCTCATCTTTTAAGTCAGCATTACGGGAGAGACCATCGGCAATACGTTCAACAGTTTCTCTCTGTTTTTCTGTACGAAGACCGGGAAAAGCTCTTTCTACTGCGGAAGTATCGTCAGAAGGTGCATATCCTGCTACTTTCATCAATTCCTCCTGGGGAACGGATAAGGCGTCAGCAATTGCACAGAGAACCTTAAGCGAAGGCTGCTGCCTTGCTCCGGTTTCAATTCTGTATACCTCAGTGTGGCTAATACCTGCTTTGACACCGAGTGCATTACGGCTCATATTCAGTTCAGTTCTTTTTGTTTTAATAAAATCTCCTAATGTCATTTTCACACCTCTTTCTCGGCTGTAACTGTATTGTATCACACATTGAACCCAAAAGCAATAGTAAATGTAAAAATTTTTACCTATGAGTTCAAAAACCTATTGACACCGTATGAGCGTGTGACTATAATATTATTGAACCTATCGGTTCAACTGTGCATCGTAATCAAGACCCACAGTAGATTACGGTGTATTTTTTTCTCTATCAGTTGAACCTATTGGTAATAGTTAATCAAAGGAAGTGGTACTTATGAGTTCTAAAGAGAACAGGAGGTGATGGCTATCGAACCAGTCCGAAACAATAACGGCAAGAGAGTCTGCGATATTTCGGCAGACCACAAGGTTATCGAGATTGAAATCAAAGGCTGTATTACACGGATTACAGCAAATCCGGATGGGACTCTAAAGATTGAGAACCTCCCGGCAGCATAACAACTAAATCAAATCCGCCAGAACGCAAGACGGCAGTGCGGAATCCATCAAACCCTTACGGGCGAAGTGGATTCTCACAGCCGTCTTTTTCTGTTTTTGACGGATTTCGCGGCTCTGGCGGATTTCAAAAATTGAAATTTTAAGGAGCTATACAAATGAAGATTAAGTATGTATTTGCAAACGGTGATGTATCGGAAGTCGAGGTTTCGGAGGAAATCGGTGCCATCGTCATCGACAGCCGCAAGGCTGAACACGCACAGCAGGAGAAAGAACGCTATCACTGCTATTCCCTGGATGCTATCGACTATGAAGGAGATGAATACGGACGCTGTGAGGATTACGGCGAAAGTGATGCTGAAGCTGAAAGGCGCAGACAGATACTGAACTCTTGCTTCTCGAAGTTGACGGAAACACAGAAACGCAGGCTGATTCTCTATATAAAAGGTAAGACTCTGCGCGAGATTGCGGAACTGGAAGGAGCGTCTTTCCAGTCCGTGGACGAGTCCATAAAGGCCGCCCAGAAAAAATTCCCGAAGAAATTTTAAATTACTACCCTGACAAACGCCCCGTTTTTCTGCGTACAGCGAGAGGGACAAAACAATACCAACCCCTCGGAAAGGTAAACGCTATGCGACAGAATCTGAAAATCAGCGTGGTGAAAGACCATGCAAACGGCGGCGCAGTCACTTGCAGACGCATAACCGTGAGGGAGCGGATTCTCCGTTTTCTCCTCGGAACCCCGCAGAAGCTGACCGTCATTGTTCCCGGTGATGCCGTGGACGAGATCGCAATCAGCGAGGTTTCCAAAGGCGGTGAACCCCATGCCACCTAACAACCACGCAGTGCTTTCAGCCTCTTCCTCTCACAGATGGATGCAATGCACCCCGTCTGCGAGACTCGAACTGGAATTTGAAGGCAGCACATCCCAGGCGGCAGCGGAAGGCTCGGCGGCTCATGCTCTTGCGGAACACAAGCTGAAACGGGCGCTCAAGCTGAGAAGCCAGAGACCGACTTCACCTTTTGAAGACGATGCGATGGACGAATATACCACGGACTATGTGAGTTTCGTCATGGAGCAGTTTTATGAGATGAAGGACGGTGCCGAGGAAGACCCTCTGGTCTTGATCGAGCAAAGGCTCGACTTCTCAAGTTATGTGCCGGACGGGTTCGGTACGGGAGATGCGGTGCTTCTTGCACCCGGCAAACTCCACGTCATCGATTTCAAGTACGGACAAGGGGTCCTCGTTGAAGCAGAGTATAACAGCCAGATGATGCTGTACGCACTTGCGGCTCTCAAGAAATACAGCCGTAAGTACAAGATCAAACGGGTATCAATGTCCATCTTCCAACCCCGCCGTGAAAATGTGTCCACCTGGACCATTACGGCAACGGAACTCCGCAAGTGGGCAAAGACGGTGCTGATACCGAAAGCAAAGGCCGCTTACAACGGCGATGGCGAATATCTCCCCGGAGATCATTGCCAGTTCTGTAAGGCGGCTGCGAAGTGCAGAGCAAGAGCTGAAGAAAAGCTGAAGCTTGCACAGAGGGAGTTTTCGCTCCCACCCCTCCTCACTGATGAGGAGATTGAAGAAATCCTGATCAAACTCCCGGACATCACCAAGTGGGCAAGCGAACTGATGGCATATGCCACGGACGCAGCCCTGTTCCACGGCAAAGAGTGGAAAGGTTTCAAGGTGGTCGAAGGAAGATCCGTCAGGAAGTACTCCGATGAGGATGCCGTGGCTGAAGCCGCAAATAAAGCCGGCTACAGAGATATCTACACGAAAAAACTCATCGGCATCACCGAGATGCAGAAGCTTATGGGCAAAGCGGAGTTTGAAAAGATCATCGTACCTCTCCTTATAAAGCCGCCCGGAAAGCCGACTCTTGTTCCGAGCAGTGACAAGCGTCCTGCAATCAATACATCAAACGCAACAACTGACTTTAATGAATTTATGGAGGATTCATATCATGGCTAATTCAAGAACAAAAGTTATCACCGGTACCGTTCGTCTTTCCTACGCCAACGTGTGGGAGCCTAAGAGCATCAACGGCGGTGCCGAGAAGTATTCTGTTTCCCTTATCATTCCGAAGAATGATACCAAGACCGTAGCAGCCATCAACGCTGCCATCGATGCCGCAATCGAAGAAGGCATCGGCAAGTTCGGCGGCAAGAAGCCTAACAAGGCTGCCATCAAGCTTCCTCTCCGTGACGGAGATATCGAGCGTGACGATGAGGCTTACGCAGGAAGCTACTTCGTCAACGCCAACAGCACTACCGCTCCCCAGATCGTGGATCAGAAGGTTCAGCCTATTCTCGACCGCGGCGAGGTTTACTCCGGCTGCTATGCCCGTGTGTCCATCAACTTCTATGCCTTCAACTCCAACGGCAATAAGGGTATTGCCTGCGGTCTCGGCAACATCCAGAAAGTCAGGGACGGCGAACCCCTTGGCGGCAAGCGTAACGCAAGTGAAGACTTCGGAGCCATCGATGACGATGAGTTCCTGGCATAAGGAGGTGCGGACATGGACGGAACAACTGTAAGCGCAGTAACCGAGTTTCTTGTGAATATCCTCATCGGCTCTTTCTCCCTCGCAACACTGTCCTGGGTTGTTGTCGGTATTCAGACCTTCATCAATGACCGCAAACGTGAAAAGCGTGAGTCAGAGTATCACCTTGAGCGTATGAAGGAACTCCGCAAGTAATTATCTCTCCTCTCGGGTGGCGGGCATTGTCCCGCTGCCCTTGAGGACTATGCGAAAGGTGTGACTCAAATGAAAAATATCAGTATTGACATTGAAACATACTCGTCAGCCGACCTGACGAAGACCGGGGTCTACCGCTATGTAGAATCCCCGGATTTTGAAATACTGCTGTTCGGCTACTCCGTTGACGGCGGTGAGGTCGAAGTGGTCGACCTTGCAACCGGTGAAAAGATACCGGAGGAAATCGTGTCCGCTCTCACGGATGGCAGCATCTTAAAGTGGGCATTCAATGCCTCCTTTGAGCGTGTCTGTCTGTCGAGGTGGCTCGGATACGAAACCGGAGAATACCTTGACCCATCCTCCTGGAGATGCTCGATGGTGTGGTCGGCATATATGGGACTTCCGCTTTCCCTTGAAAGTGTCGGTGCGATTCTCGGTCTTGAACAGCAGAAAATGTGTGAAGGCAAAGACCTGATCCGTTTCTTTTCAAAGCCGTGCAGACCGACTATCAAGAACGGCGGCAGGACGCGCAACCTCTACTACCACGATGAAGAAAAGTGGACAACCTTCAAAGCCTACAACAAGTGTGACGTGGAAACCGAAATGGGCATACAGAAAAGACTCGGCAAATTCCCCGTGCCGGACGAAGTGTGGGATGAATACCATCTCTCCGAAGAAATCAACGACAGAGGAATCGGTGTGGATACAGACTTCGTAAGCCATGCCATTGCCCGCGACCGTGACAGTTCCAACGACCTTAGGCATCGTCTTCAGCAGCTTACCGCTCTTACGAATCCCAACTCTGTGGCACAGATGAAGGAATGGCTCTCCGGACACGGCCTTGAAACCGAAAGTCTGGACAAGAAAGCCGTTATCGAACTTCTGAAAGACTGCCCGGAAGACCTGCGTGAAGTGCTGACTATCCGTCAGCAGCTTGCCAAGTCCTCGGTCAAGAAATACACCGCTATGGAAAATGCGGTCTGTGCCGACAGCAGAGTCCGTGGGATGTTCCAGTTCTACGGAGCAAACCGCACAGGACGATTTGCGGGAAGGCTCGTGCAACTTCAGAACCTTCCGCAGAACCACATGGAAGACCTCGCCGATGCCAGAGATATGGTGTGCAGTCTGAGTTATAAGGCAATCAGCGAAAAGTATGACTCCGTGCCGGATGTGCTTTCGGAACTTGTGCGTACCGCTTTCGTTCCGCAGGACGGCAGGAAGTTCATCGTAGCCGACTTTTCCGCCATCGAAGCGAGAGTCATTGCCTGGTTTGCCGGTGAGGAATGGCGGCAGAAGGTCTTTGAAGACGGCGGTGACATCTACTGTGCATCCGCAAGTCAGATGTTCAAAGTTCCCGTTGTGAAGAACGGCGAAAACGGACATCTCCGTCAGAAAGGTAAAATAGCGGAATTGGCTCTCGGTTACGGCGGCTCTGTCGGGGCGCTCAAAGCGATGGGTGCAATCGAGATGGGACTTTCCGAAGAGGAACTTCAGCCGCTTGTGAATGCCTGGAGAAACTCTAATCCGAACATCGTGCGTTTCTGGTGGGATGTGGATTCTGCGGTTAAAAGAGCAATCAAGCAGAAGACCGTCACGCAGACCCACGGCATCACCTTCACCTGTAAAAGCGGGATGCTCTTCATTACGCTTCCTTCCGGCAGAAGTCTTGCTTACGCAAAGCCTCGCATCGGAGAGAATCGTTTCGGCGGTGAATCCGTGACCTATGAAGGTGTCGGAATGACAAAACGCTGGGAGCGAATCGAAAGCTACGGCCCCAAGTTCGTGGAAAACATTGTCCAGGCAACGAGCCGCGACATTCTGATGTATGCCATGAACACCCTTCGATGCTGCAGTATCGTTGCCCACGTTCACGATGAACTGATCATCGAAGCGGATAAAGGTATGTCCTTTGATGCCGTCTGCAAGCAAATGAGCAGGACACCGCCTTGGGCACCTGGACTGATTCTTCGTGCCGACGGGTATGAGTGTGAATTTTACAAAAAGGATTGAACCAATGAATATTCCATTTTTAAACAGTGAGCAGTATGCCGACCCTACGGTATACGAGGCTCTTACCAATATAGAAACAGAAAGGAAAGCTCTCCGTGCTTTCAGACCTATCGTGTATATTTGCAGTCCCTTTGCGGGTGACATTGAAGGTAATGTTGCCGCCGCAAAGAGGTACTGCAGGTTCGCTGTTGACAGTGGATATATTCCCATCGCCGTGCATCTGCTTTTTCCGCAGTTCATGGATGATGGTGACCCGGAGGAACGGGAACTCGCTCTTTTCTTCGGTAACGCCATCATGAGCAAATGCAGCGAGGTGTGGGTTTTCGGAGAGCGCATTTCTTCCGGTATGGATTCCGAGATCAAGAGAGCCAAATGGAAGAACTACCGCTTAAGGTATTTTGATTCAAACTGCGAGGAGGTCACAGATCATGCGTAATTTACCGATAGCCTACGGCAACAGCTGCTATGCGAAGAAATGGCCGAACAAGACCACTACCTTCGATGAACTGTGCGAGAGGCTTAAAAATACAACCTATACCACCGAGACGGTCGAGGAATATCCGAAGCTGTCAAAAGCCGACCGTGACCGTGCAAAGGATCGCGGCGGTTTTGTCGGCGGTCAGCTGAAAGATAACCGCAGAAAGCGTGAGAACGTGGTCTGCCGTTCCATGCTCACCCATGACGCGGACCATGCGGATAAAGACTTCATCGAGAAGTTCACCTCCGGCTGCAAGTATGCCGCCGCTTTATATACCACCCACGGTCACACACCGGAGAATCCGAGAGTGCGTATCATCGTTCCTTTCACAAGGGATGTGACCCCGGACGAGTTCACCGCCATCGGCAGATACTTTGCCGAGGAATGGGGTATCGACCAGTTCGATGAATGTTCCTATCGTCCGCAGCAGCTTATGTACTGGCCTACCACTCCGGCAAACGGCGAGTATGTTTTCAAAAGAGTTGACGGCGAGTGGCTTGACCCGGATAAATATCTGTCCGCTCATCCGAACTGGAAGGACTGCAGTCTTCTTCCGACCTCAAGCCGTGAAAGCGAAGTCAGAACTTCTGCTACAAAGAAGCAAGCAGACCCTCTTGAAAAGGACGGCATTGTCGGTGTGTTCTGCAGGGCCTATACGGTGCAGGATGCCATCGACAAGTTCCTGCCGGATGTCTACGCTCCGTCCGCTATGGAAGGCAGATACGATTACATACCTGCAGACTCTTCCGCAGGTGTTGTGCTCTACGATGACAAGTTCGCCTACAGTCACCATGCGACAGACCCCGCCTGTGGAATGCTTCTCAATGCCTTTGACATCATCCGCATCCACAAATTCGGCGATCTGGACGATAAGAAATCCTTTACCGCCATGAGCGAGTTTGCCGTGCAGGATGATGAAGTTAAAAAACAGCTTGCCCTTGAAAGAAAAGAAGCCGCCGAGCGTGAGTTCGGTACGACCGATTGGGAAACTCTCCTGGAACTTGATAAGAACGGGAAGATAAAAGACACCCTCGACAATATCGTACTCATCCTCCGTATGGATGAAGAACTTCAGAACATTGCCTTCAACAAGCACCGTGACGGCATCGATGCAAACGGCGGTCTTCCGTGGGAGCAGATGAAGCCGGGATGGAATGATTCCGACAACGCATCTCTCAAGGTATACCTCTCAAAGAAGTACGGTCTGTACTCCCCGGCAAAGACAAAGGATGCAACCGTCTCAGTTGCTGCGGAAAGAGCCTACCATCCGATCATGGAATACCTGGAGGCACTTCCCGATTGGGACGGTGTGCAGAGAGTCGATACGCTTCTTATTGACTACTTCGGTGCCGCCGACAGCAAGTACACAAGAGCGGTCATGAGAAAGACCCTTGCTGCCGCCGTTGCAAGAATCTACGAACCCGGGAAGAAGTTCGACAGTGTTCTCATTCTGAACGGTCCCCAGGGTGTGGGAAAAAGCACCTTCTTCTCAAAGCTTGCCGGTGACTGGTTCTCCGACTCACTCACCTTAACGGATATGAAGGATAAGTCCGGTGCGGAGAAACTGCAGGGATACTGGATTTTGGAACTCTCCGAACTCAACGGCATGAAGAAAGCCGATGTGGAAACGGTGAAGTCCTTCATCACCCGACAGGACGATAAGTACAGAGCATCCTACGGCGTCAATGTGGAAAGCCACCTCAGGCAGAGCATCATTGTCGGCTCAACAAATGCGGAGAGCGGGTTCCTTCGTGACATCACCGGTAACCGCCGTTTCTGGCCCGTCCGCATTGGTGGTGATGCTGTAAAAAAGCCGTGGGAACTGGACGAGGAAGCCGTAAAGCAGATATGGGCGGAGGCTCTTACCATCTATCGCAGAGGTGAGATTTTATATCTTCGCGGTGATGAGGCGTTGGAGGCTGCGTCCGAACAGGCTGCCGCTATGGAGTCTGATGACCGTGAAGGCATCGTTCGTAATTACCTGGATACGCTTCTTCCGGAAGAATGGGATTCTATGTCTCTTTACGAAAGAAGGAACTTCCTGACCGGCTCCGAGTTCGGCGGAGATACCCATAAAGGCACCGTAAGACGCGAGACTGTCAGCAACATCGAGATCTGGTGCGAGTGCTTCGGCAAGGACGCATCGGCAATCAAACCCGCCGACTCCTACGCCATCGCAGCTATCGTGAAGAAGATCGATGGTTGGGACAAGGCGGCGGACAACGGACGAGCTTCACTTCCCATCTACGGACGTCAGCGCATCTACCGCAGGACAGAAAACTAAACTGTCCGCAAGGCTGTCCGAGCATTGTCCAATGCCGGAAGGCTTATAAATAGGCTGTTTCCCTTGGTGTCTGGGACAGGCGGACAACTTTTCTCTACTTAGTATTCAGTAAAGAAAATAAGGACAAAGCGGGTGCGTGTATATGTGTATACGCGCGTATAGGAAAAAATCTGCTGTTGTCCATCCGTTTGTCCCAAGCCATTAAAAAAGATGGAGTGCAAAAGCATGAATGAAAAGATACTGGAACGGAAACTGGTGAGCGCTGTAAAGATGATGGGCGGTCTCTGCGTGAAATTCGTATCACCCGGTTTAGATGGGGTGCCCGACAGAATCATCCTTCTTCCCGGCGGTCACATCGGTTTCGCTGAAATAAAGACTACAGGACTTAAACCACGGCCTCTCCAGATGAGAAGAAAAAGGCAGCTTGAGCAGCTTGGCTTTTCCGTTTTCATCCTGGATGAGCCGGAACAGATCGGAGGAATTTTAGATGAAATACAATCCTCATAAATATCAGTCCTATGCGACTGATTTCATAATCAATAATCCCATAGCAGCCGTATTCCTTGAAATGGGTCTCGGCAAGAGTGTCATTACCTTGACGGCAATGAAGAAACTCTTTGAAACGAATACCATCTGCAAGGTGCTGGTCATCGCACCTCTTCGTGTGGCAAGAGATACCTGGCCGCAGGAGATAAAGAAATGGGATCACCTTAAAGGCATGAAATATGCCGTTGCTGTCGGAACGGAGACTGAAAGAAAAGCCGCTATTCTCCGCAATGAACCGGTCACCATCATCAACCGAGAGAATGTGGACTGGCTCATCAATAAATCGGGACTTCCTTTTGACTTCGATATGGTGGTCATAGATGAACTGTCCTCATTCAAATCCTACGGAGCAAAACGCTTCAAGGCGCTTCTCAAAATAAGGCCTTTCATTAAAAGGATCGTGGGTCTTACCGGTACACCTTCCTCAAACGGGCTTATGGATTTATGGGCGGAGTTCAGAATCCTTGATTTCGGAAAAAGGCTCGGAAGGTACATAACTCGCTACCGTCTTTCGTACTTTGAGCCTGACAAACGAAACGCACAGATGGTGTTCAGCTACAAACCTCTCCCCGGAGCGGAGGATGCGATATACGAAAAGATATCCGACATCACCATCTCCATGAAGAGCGTTGACTACCTGGATATGCCGAAATGCGTCATAAACGAAGTGCCGGTCTATATGAGTCCTTCGGAACAGTCCGTGTACGATGACTTCCGTGAGGATATGGTCATAAAACTCAAGAACGAAGAGATCGACGCCGCCAATGCTGCCGTGCTTTCGGGAAAGCTTCTCCAGATGGCAAACGGTGCTGTGTATGACGAGATGGGCGAAGCTCACCTCATCCATGACAGAAAACTCGATATGCTGGAAGACCTTATCGAAGGAGCCAATGGCAAGCCGGTTCTCGTTGCTTATTGGTTCAAGCATGACCTCGTCCGTATCGAGCAGAGACTGAAGACGCTTAAGATCCCGTATGCCAAGCTTGATACCTCTGACAGCATCGAAAGATGGAACAAGGGCGAAGTTCCCGTGATGCTATGCCATCCCGCATCAAGCGGTCACGGGCTTAATCTCCAAGCCGGCGGCAGCACCCTTATATGGTTCGGACTGACGTGGAGTTTGGAACTCTATCAGCAGACGAACGCAAGGCTCTGGCGTCAAGGACAGAAAGAAACGGTTGTCATTCACCACATCATCTGCGGCGGTACCATTGACGAAGATGTCATGGACGCCCTTAAGCGTAAGGAAAAGACTCAGTCCGCTCTGATCGATGCGGTAAAAGCCAACCTGGAGAAAAGGCCATGACCGAGCCTTACGAGAACCTCGCAAACGCAATCGTGATGCAGGCGGTAAAGGACTACCGCATGGCACGGCATAAACTCCGCAAGCGTCCGAAGAATGCAGATGCGAAGGTAATGTTAGAAGACTGCGAGAGGTTCTTCCTCTCGGACTGGTTTGAAACCCTCACCAATGTAAACGGTGAGATCGTACTGAAGAAATTACAACAGGAGGACGATAAATGACTGCGAAAGAATATCTTCACCAGGCTTACCGCCTTGACCATAAAATAAACAGCGACATTGAGGAACTGCAAAGGCTCCGTGAAATGTCCTTCTCCATCTCCTCACCGCAGCTTGGGGACAGAGTACAGACTTCAAGAAATACGGAGGCTCCGTTCGTGAAGTGCATCTTCAAAATACAGGAGATGGAAGAAAAAATCGATGCGGAGATCGACCTCTTCGTGGATCTGAAAAAAGAGATCCGCTCGGTCATTGAAAAGGTCGAGGACACGGACGAGCAGATGGTGCTTCGCTACCGTTACATTCACAACATGACCTGGGAGCAGATCGGTGACGAACTGAATGCGGACAAGGTTACCGTGTGGCGGTGGCATCAAAAGGCACTTGCTCACACGGTAGTCCCGGAAAATCCTATAACAATATGAATCTTGCAACAAATGCAATGCTTTGCAACGAGATGCAATGGTCATATATGTGATAGTATATAATCAGCGAAAAGCAGAATCAGATGAGCCTTCGGGGAGCAATCTCTGGGGGCTTTTCTTATGCCCGAAGAAAGGAGGACGAAGGTGCCAAGAAAACCAAAGCATCCCTGTGCCTATCCCGGATGCGGCAGGCTCACGGACAAAAGATACTGCGAGGAACATGAGAAACTTGTGAACCGGCAGTACGAACGCTATGGCAGAGACCCCGCCACAAGGAATCGTTACGGCAGAGCATGGAAACGCATCCGTGACTCCTATGCAAAGGAGCATCCTCTGTGTGAGGAGTGTCTCAAGAACGGAAAGTTTGTGCCGATGGAACAGGTACACCATATCAAACCTTTGGCTGAAGGCGGAGATCATTCAAGGGACAACCTTATATCCCTCTGTTCCTCCTGCCACAGCCGCATCCATGCACAACGCGGTGACCGCTGGCACAATAAAAAAGACCACTCTCAATGAGAATGGTCAGTATATTTGGCGGAGCGGGCAGGAATTGAACCTGCTCGGCACTTGTAATAGTTTTATCACCCTACAGATTTAGGACCACTCCGTGCGTGCCGCTTCCTACCATCAATCTGTATGCCATTTCATTGTCCTCCTCTGTATTCACAAAAGTAAAAATTGTTGCCAATGTCTGTACCAGTGTCAAGAAGAGTGAAACCAAATCAAGAGGAAGTCCAGCAATAAGTGCTGTGATAGAAACTATTACCAACAAAATTGGTGCAGACCTACTTTAACACAATTCATCTCAAACGGCAAGACCGGAGGGGCGGTCAAAATCTCTACGGTTTAGGTCCCGTGCAACGGCGCTGGGGTCACGTGTGCAAAAAAGGCGTATTCAAAAGGGTAATTAAGGTCCCGGTAATTTTATCAAAGGAAAGGCGGTGAGAAAGTGCCGACAAAATCGAATAACACGGGCGGACGCGGTGGCAAAAGACCGGGCGCAGGCCGTAAACCGAAAGGTGTAGCGGAGAAAGCAGCTAACGGCAACCCCGGCGGCAGAAAGCTCACCGTATTGGATATTCCCGAAATCGAGGGTATGGAAATGCCGAAACCCGATGAAATACTGTCCGCAAAGCAAAAGGACGGTACGACCCTGAAAGCCGCCGAGATTTATGAAAGAGTGTGGAAATGGCTCGACAGGATAAAAGCCACAGCCTATGTTTCCCCGCAGCAGATCGAGCAGTATGCCATGTGCAAAGCAAGGTGGCTGCAGTGCGAAGAGATGACGAATGAACTCGGCTTTCTCTCCCGTCCCCCGACCACAAACAAGCCGATCACTTCTCCCTTCATAAATATCGGCATCAACTATCTGAACCAGGCAACCCGTCAGTGGGATGCCATCATGCAGACCATCAAGGAGAATTGCTCCGTAGACTTTTCGGGAGCAAACCCGAACGATGATCTTGAAAAAATACTTCATCAGAGAAAGGGTTTCTAATTATGTATGAAAAAGTAAATCCAAGCCACCCGGACAAGGTGGCTGACAGAATAGCCGGGGCCGTTGTTGACCTCTGCTACAAGAAAAACAGGAATCCGAAAGCAGCTGTGGAGGTGCTTATCGGTCACGGAGTGTGTCACATTATCTGTGAAACATCCGAAAAGCTGAATCCGGACGATGTCAGAGATGTAGTTCGCAGAATTGCCGGTGATGTCGAAACCGACTATGTGGAAGTTCCGCAGGATGAACATCTGGCAAAAAACCAGGATAAAAACTTCCGCTGCGGAGATAACGGAATATTCAAAGGAGTTCCTGTAACGAAAGAACAGAAAGAGTTGTCAAAGATAGCGAGAAGCATTTATGAAAAATACGGCTGCGATGGCAAATATATCCTTGATGGTGAAAAGCTCATTATTTGCCAGAGCAATGCGGAAAAGAAAGCACTTGAAAAGAAATATCCGTGTGCATATATAAATCCGCTTGGTGACTGGACTGGCGGCACTTCGGTTGACAGCGGTGCAACGAACAGAAAACTCGGAAGCGATATGGCGGACTCCGTCACAGGAGGCGGACTTCATGGCAAAGATTTATCCAAGGCAGACGTTTCGGTAAACATCTACGCATGGCTTAAAGCACAACAATCCGGGAAAACGGTGGAGCTGTGCTGTGCAATCGGCGACGATACCGTTGACGGAAGACCATACTCCGAAATCGTGGAAATCGCAAAAGACTATATTGAAAGAACAGGCGGTTTCGAGAAGTTTGCAGAATGGGGGCTTGTATGATGAAAACAACTACAGACTTCAAGCTTGTCAGCGTAAACAAACTTGTGCCTTATGTAAATAATGCAAGAACCCACTCACCGGAGCAGATAAACAAACTCCGTTCTTCTCTTCGTGAGTTCGGATTCATCAATCCCATCATCATAGATAAGGATTACGGTGTCATCGCAGGTCACGGCAGACTTCTTGCCGCTAAGGAAGAAGGCATGACGGAAGTTCCGTGCGTGTTTGCCGACCATCTTACCGAAGCACAGAAGAAGGCATATATCATTGCCGACAACAGAATGGCTCTTGATGCCGGATGGGATGAAGAGCTTCTGCGTGTTGAAATCGAGGCTCTGCAGGCAGATGCTTTCGACCTTGCCCTTACCGGTTTTGATGAAAAAGAACTGTCAAAACTTTTTGATGACGGAAAGGAAACCGAAGACGATGGCTTCAATGTCGAAGAGGAACTGAAGAGACCGGTATTCTCAAAAGCCGGTGATGTGTGGACGCTCGGACGGCACAGACTCATCTGCGGTGACTCCACAAAGGCTGAAACCTATGAGACCCTCATGGAGGGAAAGAAAGCAAACCTCGTGGTGACCGACCCTCCGTACAATGTGAACTACGAAGGCACCGCAGGAAAAATACAGAACGACAACATGGCATCGGAGAAGTTTTTCGACTTCCTCTTCGATGCCTTTTCTAATATGGAAAAGGTCATGGCGGACGATGCATCCATCTATGTATTCCATGCGGATACGGAGGGACTGAACTTCCGTAAGGCATTTGATGCGGCGGGTTTCTACCTTTCCGGGTGCTGCATCTGGAAGAAACCGAGCCTTGTGCTTGGCAGGAGTCCGTATCAATGGATCCATGAACCTTGCCTTTTCGGATGGAAGAAATCCGGCAAGCATCAATGGTATTCCGACCGCAAACAGACCACGGTGTGGGAGTTTGAAAAGACAAAAAAGAATACAGATCATCCTACGATGAAACCGATACCTCTTCTTTCGTATCCGATTGCAAACTCCTCGATGTCAAATACGCTGGTGCTTGACCCGTTCGGCGGCAGCGGTTCTACGCTCATTGCGTGTGAGCAGATGGACAGAAGCTGTTATACCATCGAACTCGATGAAAAGTACTGTGATGTCATCGTAAGAAGGTACATCGAATTCAAGGGCAGCTCCGATGGTGTGAGCGTCCTTCGTGACGGAGCGGAACTGAAGTACGAAGATGTGGAGGTGTCCGATGAATAACCTCACCCTCGGCAGTCTCTTTGACGGCTCGGGCGGATTTCCTCTCGGCGGACTCCTTACCGGGATCACTCCCGTGTGGGCTTCGGAAATCGAGCCGTTCCCAATCATGGTGACAAAGAAGAGACTTCCTTTTATGAAACACTACGGTGACATCTCGCAGATGGACGGCGGCGAGGTCGAACGGGTCGATATCATTACATTCGGCTCTCCGTGCCAGGATATGTCCGTGGCGGGAAAGCGTGAAGGCCTGGACGGTAACCGTTCGGGTCTTTTTTATGAAGCTGTCCGAATCATCAAAGAAATGAGGTGTAAAACCGATGGAAAATATCCGAGATACATCGTCTGGGAAAATGTCCCCGGCGCATTCTCCTCAAACAAAGGTGAAGACTTCCGGTGCGTCCTCGAAAGCATCTGCCGCATCAAAGACAATAAGCTTTCTGTCCCTCGACCTAAGAAGTGGCCGTATGCAGGATGCATCATGGGTGACGGATTCTCCGTTGCCTGGAGACAGTTCGATGCTCAATTTTGGGGAGTTCCCCAAAGAAGAAAACGTATCTACCTTGTCGCAGATTTTGATGGCGGGAGTGCCGGAGAAATACTATTTGAGTCAGAAGGCTTGTCTGGGTATACTCCGCAGGGCTTCCGCTCGTGGGAAAACATTACCCGAGATCCTTCGGATTGCTCTTGTGAGACAGGCTGCTACGGCATAGACGGATATAACTCCGCTATGTCGGACAAGGCTGCGACCCTTGGAGTGAACTGCGGTGAATCGACCGGAAGAAACGGTCTGCTTGTCTTAAATGATCAGGGTGGCAACCGTATGGATGTGACGGAAGAAAAGACATCCACCCTCCGTGCGGAGAGACATCATCCTCCGCTTGTGTTTGAAAACCACAGCCAGGACTGCAGATACCGCGGTCCCGATGAAATCGCACAGACCGTGCTTTCCACCTTCGGAACGGGAGGCAACAATCAACCGTTCGTGGTGGAGACACCGAAGACCATGAAGATACGCTGCGGTAAGGAAGGCGGCGGCAAAGGACCTCTTGTCCAGGACAACAAGTCCGCCACGCTTTCATGCAACAATGACCAGACGCTTTTTCAGCCGAAGGTCTACGGCATCTGCGCAAAAGACTCCAACTCCATGAAATCGGACAATCCGAACAGTGGATTCTATGAAGCAAAGACAACACGCTGCCTTGACGGGAACGGCGGCAATCCGTCCTGCAACCAGGGCGGTATGGCTGTTGTGGCTCTTGAAGGAAACGGCTCTCGTCCGTCCCATCACGGTGACGGATATTCGGAAGAGGATGTTTCCTATACCTTAAATGCCACGGAGCATCACGCTGTGGCTTACGGACTTGACCGTGCGGCTTTCAACCAGGGCAAAAACGCTCTCTACGATTTTGCTGTCGAAGCGGAACTTGAACCCACGATGGTGGCAAAAGGTCCGGGTGCTGTTGCACAGCCGACATTCTCCTCCTCTAAGGCATCCTTCTTCACGGAGGCAACGGAAGAAACGGCGAACTGCCTGGTGGCAACGGACTATAAAGACCCACCGCTTGTGAATGATAAGCCTTACGGATTCTATCCGCAGATGAAAGCGGAATGTGTCTGTATGACGGAAGATAAATCCGGCTGCCTTGTGAACGGCACGAACCCCGGCTACCAAAACGGTGTGATCGAAGCAGATTATATCGTCCGCCGTCTTACTCCGACAGAATGTGCGAGACTCCAGGGATTCCCCGACTGGTGGTGCGATGATCTCGGCATCGAGCATCCGACAAGCGAGGATGTCTATGAGTGGTACAAGATATTTGAAACCCACAGAAAGATAACCGGTTCTTCAAGTAAGCCTAAAACGGAGAAACAGATACGTGCTTTCCTTCAAGACCCGCATTCCGACTCTGCGGAATATAAGATGTGGGGCAACGGTGTGGCACTCCCTTGCGTGTACTTTGTATTGTCCGGGATAGTCTGGGCGCACAGTAAAAACTCCTGATATTTGTGCAGTATATTTCTCACATATGACTTGCTATTACAGCCGTTTAGAGTGATATATGTACTACCAAAATTAAAGGAGGATCAACACCATGACAATTCACTACAACGTACCCGGCAAGGCAAGAAAGAACCTTGCACAGACAATCGGCACCTGGCTTGAGGCAGATGTAAAATACGCAGGCGCACCGACTTTCGCTTACGAAATCGATTACTTCACCATTGACCGTGACGGCAACCTTATCTTCGATGACAGAACCGATTCCGAGGTCATCGAAAGGCTTCTGGAGCATCTCTACGATGAGGGTTTTGAGAGCGACATTTCGGCGGTAGCCGAGAAGTTTTCCGCAGCACCTTCCATTGACTCCATAGAGGACATTGACAGCGTTACGCTTTCCTTCCCGGATACCGGATTTGACGAGGCCGCCTTTGAAAGGTTCAAGGCACTCTGCGAAGCAAAGAAAAGCCTTATCACAAAGGCATTCGATGCCATCTCCACCGAGGTCAACTGGAACAAGGATGAACACACCATTCAATTCCCCTGGTTCAAGCTTGACCTTTCCGCAAAGGAAGACGAGAAACTTGCCTGCATCCTTTTCTTAAACAAGCTGATGGCATTTGCCAAAGGAGCCAAGCGGGTCACCGCCAAGGAAAAGGATACCGACAACGACAAGTACGCATTCAGATGTTTCCTTCTCCGCCTCGGATTCATCGGTGACGAGTTCAAGGGAGCAAGAAAGATCCTTCTTTCCCGCCTTTCCGGGAACTCGGCTTTCAAGAGCAAGGAAGACAAGGAGGTGGAGTAAATGTTCGGTATTCCGAGAGAAGTCGTTGAGAGACTGAAAAAACAGTATCCCGCAGGCTGCCGTGTGGAGCTTCTCCATATGGATGATTCCCAGGCACCACCGGTCGGCACAAAAGGCACGGTCATCGGCGTGGATGACATCGGCAGCATCATGGTTCGCTGGGACAACGGCTCGGGACTTTCCGTAGCCTACGGAGAAGACAGCTGCAGGAGGTGCGACTGATGGACGAAAGAGTAAAGGAGCAGATCCTCGCAGTCCGTGACACGGGACTCACGAATATGTTCGACTTGAGTGCCGTTCAGCGCATTGCCTACGATATGGACTTCTACGAACTGGTGACCTTCATCGAAGAGGAAAAAGCAAAGTATGTACGCTTTATCCTGACCGGCGAAGAATAAGGAGGATGCGGCAATGTGGAAAGAAGGCAGCCTGCGAGTAAACGGAGACATTTTTCATTACTGGATGAAGCAGTACAATGAGGGGTCTGAGCGGGGAATCAACGGCGGACGCATTTCAAAGCTGATGCTGAAGCGTAACGGCGAGATCGTCTATAACTTCGACAGAGGTGAAGATGTCGCTCCGGTCGATCAGAACACAGCATTCGCCTTGGAGATTCTCCTTCACAGCGAAAACTACTGACAAAACCAATCAGCGGAGATTGAGCCGAGAGGCTCTTTCTCTCGTACATGAAGCAGCCGCAAGGCTGTTATTTTTATGTCCGGAGGTGAGGCTTTACGATACGAAAACTGAAAAACTATAAGCCGACACGCTTCATGGCAAAAGACAGCTACTACGATAAGGATGCCGCAGACCATGCGGTGTGCTTTATCGAAAAGTTCTGCTGTCACACCCAGGGTCAATGGGATGGTGAACCTTTTGAACTCATCGACTGGCAGGAACAGATCATAAGAGACATCTTCGGAATTCTGAAACCGAACGGATACAGGCAGTTCAATACCGCCTACATCGAGATTCCGAAGAAGAACGGCAAGTCTGAACTTGCGGCTGCCGTTGCCCTTTATCTACTTTGTGCAGACTTTGAACCCGGCGCACAGGTATACGGCTGTGCCGCAGACCGTGACCAGGCGAAAATCGTATTTGATGTGGCGCTTGAAATGGTCAAGCGAAGTCCGCTCCTTATGAGCAAAATGACCATACGGCAGTCGCAGAAGGAAATGGAATACAATCCGACCGGGAGCAAGTACAAGGCTCTGTCTGCCGACGTCGCAAACAAGCACGGCTTTAACATTCACGGTGTTATCTTTGATGAGTTGCATACCCAGCCGAACAGGAAGCTGTTTGATGTTATGACGAAAGGCAGCGGTGATGCGAGAATGCAGCCTCTGTACTTTCTTATTACCACAGCCGGAGATAACGTGAACTCCATCTGCTTTGAACAGCATCAAAAGGCAAAAGACATTCTTGAAGGCAGAAAACACGATTCTACTTTTTATCCTGTCATCTTCGGAGTCGATGAGGATGAGGACTGGACTGATCCGAAGGTCTGGAAAAAAGCCAATCCCTCTCTCGGTATCACGATAGGAATGGACAAAGTCCAAACCGCCTGCGAACAGGCAAAGCAGAATCCCGCCGAGGAAAATTCCTTCCGTCAGCTTCGTCTCAATCAATGGGTCAAGCAGGCTGTCCGATGGATGCCGATGGACAAATGGGATGCTTGCGGCAGTCCCTTCAATCCGGAGATGCTGGAAGGCCGTGTCTGCTACGGTGGGCTCGACCTCTCATCCACTACGGACCTTACCGCTTTTTGCCTGGTGTTCCCACCGGAAGATGAGGACGCACCGTACTATGTCCTTCCATACTTCTGGATACCGGAGGATACGCTTGACCTTCGTGTCAAGCGTGACCATGTTCCGTATGACCTGTGGGAAAGACAAGGCTACATCCAAACCACGGAAGGCAATGTAATTCACTATGGCTTTATAGAAAAGTTCATCGAGGAACTCGGCACGAAGTACAACATCCGTGAGATTGCCTTCGACCGTTGGGGTGCGACACAGTGCGTACAGAACCTTGAAGGTATGGGATTCACCGTAGTTCCTATGGGACAGGGATTTGCAAGTATGAGTCCCCCGACAAAGGAACTTATGACGCTGACACTTCAGCAGAACATTGCTCACGGCGGGCATCCGGTTCTTAGGTGGAACATGGATAATATCTGCATCCGTACAGACCCCGCCGGAAACATAAAGGCGGACAAATCCAAGTCAACGGAAAAGATAGATGGTGCCATTGCCATGATCATGGCGCTCGACCGCGCGATACGGTGCGGATACGATACAAGCGAGTCGGTCTACGATACACGGGGTCTGCTCGTTTTTTAAATGGAGGAAAAAGCTATGGGAATATTCAGCGGACTGTTCCGTAATCGTGACGGTCCCGAAAACCGAACTGCCGGGAGCGGATACTCCTTCTTTATGGGAGGCTCTTCGGCAGGAAAACTTGTAACCGAAAGAAGTGCCATGCAGATGACTGCAGTCTATGCTTGCGTAAGGATTCTCTCCGAGGCTGTGGCAGAACTTCCGGTTCATGTTTACAGATACAACAAAGACGGCAGCAAGGAAAAGGCAATCGATCATCCGCTGTACCTTCTTCTTCATGATGAGCCGAATCCGGAGATGAGTTCATTTGTGTTCAGAGAAACGCTGATGACTCATCTTTTGCTTTGGGGAAATGCCTATGCACAGATCATCCGTAACGGCAAAGGCGAAATCGTGGCTCTCTATCCTTTGATGCCGAACAAGATGACCGTGGACAGAGATGAAAACGGAAAACTGTTCTATCAGTATCAGCGAAATACTGACGAAGCACTAAAGGATACCGGCACAGTGATCCTTTCACCGAGAGATGTTCTTCATATTCCGGGACTCGGCTTTGACGGACTGGTGGGATATTCGCCGATAGCTATGGCGAAAAATGCCATCGGTCTTGCCATCGCAGCCGAGGAATACGGCAGTAAGTTTTATGCCAACGGTGCCGCACCTTCGGGTGTCCTTGAACACCCCGGCACGATAAAAGACCCGAGCCGTGTAAGGGAGTCCTGGCAGAACACATTCGGCGGCTCCGGCAACTCCAACAAGGTAGCTGTTTTGGAGGAAGGAATGAAGTACACACCGATTTCCATCTCTCCGAATGAAGCACAGTTTTTGGAGACAAGAAAATTTCAGATAAATGAGATAGCGAGGATTTTCCGTGTCCCTCCTCACATGGTGGGCGATTTGGAAAAGTCCTCGTTTTCAAATATTGAGCAGCAATCCCTTGAGTTTGTAAAGTACACGCTCGACCCGTGGGTCATTCGTTGGGAGCAGTCCATCCAAAGGACTCTCTTCACCACGGAGGAAAAGAAATCGTACTTTGTGAAATTCAATGTGGAAGGACTGCTCCGAGGAGATTACGCATCCCGTATGCAGGGCTACGCAACGGCAAGGCAGAACGGCTGGATGTCTGCCAATGACATCCGTGAACTGGAGAACCTTGACCTTATCCCGGACGAGGACGGCGGCAATCTTTATCTCATTAACGGCAATATGCTCCCGCTTGAGAAGGCAGGTGCTTTTGCAAATACCAATGACGGAAAGGAGGACGATTCCGAAAATGAAGAAATTCTGGAACTGGAAGAATCAGGCGGACGCAAGTCCATCCGAAGAGAGAATTCTTGAACTGTACGGCACGATTGCCGAGGAAAGCTGGTTTGACGATGACATCACACCGCAGATGTTCAAGGATGAACTTTTTGCAGGAAACGGTCCCGTCACCATCTGGATCAACTCTCCGGGCGGTGACTGCATTGCGGCAAGCCAGATCTATTCCATGCTCATGGATTACAAGGGAAACGTCACTGTCAAGATTGACGGCATTGCAGCATCGGCTGCTTCCGTCATTGCTATGGCAGGCACAAAGGTGCTGATGGCACCGACCGCTCTCATGATGATCCATAACCCCGCAACTGCGGCATTCGGTGACCATGTCGATATGAAGAAAGCTATCGAGATGCTCGATGAGGTCAAGGAAAGCATTATCAATGCCTACGAGATCAAGACGGGTATTTCGCACACACAGCTTTCCCACATGATGGACGAGACCACCTGGATGAACGCAAAGAAAGCAATCGAACTCGGCTTTGCGGATGACCTGCTCACAGATGAAAAGCTGAACGCAGAACTCGAAGCCTACACTTTTTCCGCAAGTTCCGTGGAAAAGGCGCTCATCAACCGTATCTCCCAAAAGGCGGAGAAGAAATCCGTGGGACGCTCTGTCAATGAGTTAAGACAGCGTCTCAACATGATCAAAAACTATATGTAATCAGGAGGAAATGATTATGACCATTACTGAACTGCGTGATAAGCGCGCCAATCTCTGGAAGAGCATGACTGCCTTCCTCGACACCCGCACCGGTTCTGACGGAGTTCTCTCCGCCGAGGACGATGCTTCCTACGCAAAGATGGAAAAGGACTTTGATGCCCTTACCAACGAGATCAAGCGTATGGAAAGAAAAGAGGCTCTCGAAGCCGAAATGAATAAGCCTGTCGGCACTCCTATCACCGAAAAGCCTATGAAGGCCGCCGATGATGAGGAAAAGACCGGCAGAGCATCCAAAGCGTATAACAAGTCCTTCTGGAACGCTATGCGTCAGAAGAACATCCGTCCCGAAATTGCCAATGCCCTCCAGGAAGGCACCGATTCCGAAGGCGGCTATCTCGTTCCCGATGAGTTTGAGCATACCCTTGTTGAGGCACTCGAATCCGAGAACATTTTCCGTACGCTCGCTCATGTTATCCAGACTGCGTCCGGTGACAGAAAGATCCCTGTTGTAGCTACCAAGGGTACTGCATCCTGGGTCGATGAGGAAGGCTCCATCACCGAAAGTGACGATTCCTTCACTCAGGTTTCCATCGGTGCGTACAAACTCGGCACTCTCATCAAGGTTTCCAACGAACTCTTAAATGACTCCGTTTTCAACCTTGAACAGTACATTTCCAAAGAGTTCGCCCGCAGGATCGGCAGCAAGGAAGAAGATGCTTTCTTCAACGGTGACGGCTCCGGCAAGCCTGTCGGAATCTTCAACGGTACGGGCGGCGCACAGGTCGGTGTCACTGCCGGATCTGCATCCGCTATTACCGCTGACGAAGTTATCGACCTCTTCTACAGTCTCGGCGCACCTTACCGCAAGAACGCTGTATGGGTCGTAAACGATGCAACCGTAAAGGCGATCCGTAAACTCAAGGACGGCAACGGAAACTACCTCTGGCAGCCTGCTCTTACTTCCGGCACTTCCGATACTCTCCTCGGAAGACCTGTGAAGACTTCCTCTTATGTGCCTACCATCGCATCCGGTGCAAAGGTCATCGCGTTCGGTGATTTCAGCTACTACTGGATCGCTGACCGTCAGGGCAGAGTCTTTAAGAAGCTGTCCGAACTTTATGCCGCAACCGACCAGACAGGCTTTGTCGCAACCCAGCGTGTTGACGGCAAGCTTATCCTTCCTGAAGCCATCAAAGTCCTTCAGATGAAGGCGTAAGGAGGTAAACCATGAGTTATAACGCAAAGAACTATACCGAGCAAGGCGGCGATGTCACTCACTTTGGCGGCAAGGTAGTATTTGAGGATGGCGTAGAGGTCGAAGGCCTTTCCGCCAACCCTCTTAACAAAGCATCGGCAGACACTCTCGGCGGCATCAAGGTTGGCGAAGGTCTTTCCATTGACAGCAACGGTGTGCTTTCGGCAGACGGGGTAATTCCCTGTGAAAATCAGGAAGACAGTACCGCGTCAACTGTTGCAGACCTTAAAACCGCTTTTAATGCCCTGCTTGCAAAACTGAAAGCAGCAGGATTTATGGCTGCGGACGAAGCAACCGATTAAGAAAGGAGGCGGTGATAAATGGCAGTCAATTTACTTGCAAAGGTCAAGGCAAACCTGATTGTAGAGCACAATCAAGATGATACGCTCTTGCAAAGCTACATCACCGCCGCAGTTTCCTATGCCGAGGGCTACCAGCATTTAGCCGCCGGATACTATGACGAAAATGATATGTCAGCTAACACTGAACAGGCAATCATCATGCTTGCAAGCCACTACTACGAATCGCGTGACGGTTCTACCGGTGGCTTTTTTGCTGACAGCACAGCAGCCGGCGAAATGGTTTGGAAGACGGTAAACAACCTTCTAAGGCTGGAAAGAGAGTGGAAAGTATGAGCTTAGGAAAAATGCAAACTACAATAGCCATCTGCACGAGAGCAAAAACCATCGATGCAGATGGCTTTCCCTCGTACACCGAAACCACTCTTGCAACCGTAAGAGCCTACATGGAAGAAAAGAACATGAGCGAAAAATGGAGAAGCTCGTCTGTGTTTTCTGAAGCGGACGTGCTTTTTCGTTTTCGCTTTATTCCTAATCTGACACTGACAACAGCAAACTACATCAAGATCGGGACGGATAGATTCGACATCACGAGTGTGGAAAACGTAAGGCAGCGAAAGATGTATTACGAGGTACTCGCAAAGCACATGGAGGAATCCGATGGCTAACGTGAAGATAACAATGCCCGAAGACCTGATGATAAAGCTGTCAAGGCTCGGTAAAGAGCAGGACAGAATTGCCGCAGAGGTCTTAAAAGCCGGAGCAGAAATTGTTGAGGATAAGCTACGAAGCAATTTGGCTTCCGTGGTCGGCAAGAACACAAAGAAGAAATCCAGAGCTACCGGTGAGCTCGTCTCGTCTGTCGGTACATCTCCTGTCCTCATCGGCAAGAACGGCAACAGCAACATAAAGGTCGGATTTGGTGAACCGCACTCAGGTGGCAAAGCAAACGCTATGCTCGCATCCATCATCGAATATGGAAAAAGCGGACAGCCGGCAAAACCTTTTATGAAGCGGACAAAAAGCCAGACAAAGAAACCTACGGAGGCGGCAATGGCGGAAAAACTGAAACAAGAGGTGGCAAAGCTGTGAGCATACTCTCTGAATTAAAAACCGTGGCAGCAGAGTTGAATATCCCTGTTGAAACAGGCGCATATACCTCGGCAGCTCCGGACTGCTTTCTCGTTATGACACCGATCATGGACAGCTTTCCGTTGTCGGCAGACGATAAGCCCGTTTCGGAGGTTAACGAGGTGCGGCTATCACTCTACAGCAGGGATAACTACTTACAAACAGCAACAAGCCTTACAAAATCCCTTATCCGTTCGGATTTTGTAATTACGGACAGACGCTACGTGGAATATGAAACGGAAACAGGCTATCACCACTACGCAGTGGATGTAGCAAAAGAATACGAATTTAAGGAGGACACATAAATGGCAACGATTGGCTTAGACAAACTGTATTATGCCACCATTACCGAAGCTACGGCAGCATCGACCGGTGTGGAAATCGGTGATGAAACCTATGGCACGCCTGCGGTGCTTGCAAAAGCAATTTCCGCAGAGCTTTCCGTAGAACTCGCAGAGGCAACGCTCTATGCAGATGACGGCGCTTCCGAGGTCGTAAAGGAATTCAAATCCGGCACAATTACTCTCAACGTTGACGATATCGGAGCAGCAACCGCAGCGGCACTCACCGGCGCACACGTCGATGAAAACAAGGTACTTGTAGCGGCAAGCGAAGACGGCGGCGCACCTGTGGCCATTGGCTTTAGAGCTAAGAAAGCAAACGGCAAATACAGATACTTCTGGCTTTACAAGGTGAAGTTCGGCGTGCCTGCAACCAACCTGCAGACAAAGGGCGACAGCATTACTTTCTCGACACCTACCATCGAAGGCACGATCATGCGCAGGAACAAGAAGGACGATGCAAACAGACACCCGTGGAAGGCAGAGGTAACTGATGGCGATACCGGAGTATCCGCATCGACGATTTCCGGTTGGTTTACCAGCGTATATGAACCCGACTTTACAGCATAATTCAGGAGGCAAATATGGATAACGAAAGAAGTTCAAACATCAATATCGGCGGCGAGACTTATGAGCTTATTCTCACTACCAAGGCAACAAAGGAAATTGCAGGACGTTACGGCGGCCTTGATAACCTGGGCGACAAGCTGTTGAAGGCGGAAAACTTCGAGCTGGCAATCTCCGAGATCGTATGGCTTTTGACCTTGCTCGCCAATCAGAGCATTCAGATCCACAATCTGAGGAACAGGGACAACACAAAACCGCTTCTTACCGAGGAAGAAGTTGAACTGTTGACCTGTCCGGCAGACCTTGCGGAATACAAGACAGCGATCACAGAGGCAATGCTTAAAGGCACGAAGCGGAACATCGAGAGCGAAGAAGTAAAAAACACACAGGTCGGGTAACAGACGAGGAACTGTTCACCCGACTTTTGTATTGCGGCATCGGTCCGCTTCATCTGTCTATGGATGAGGTATGGCTGATGCCGTTTGGCTTACTCCTCGATTTATGGGAATGCCATAGACAGTTCAGCGGAATGGCAAAGCCCAAACAGGTTTGTGACATAGACGATATTATTCCATTCGGATTTTAAGGAGGTGAAAGCATGGCAGACGATTTAGGGCTGAAGATTGGTCTTGAGGGTGAAAAAGAATTCAAAAAAGCACTGTCGGACATCAATCAGAGCTTCAAGGTATTAGGCTCTGAGATGAAGCTGGTCGATTCGCAGTTCGGCAGGAACGAAAGCTCCGTCGAAGCATTGACCGCCAGAAACGAAGTGCTGAATAAAGAAATCGAAGCACAGAAAAGCAAGATCGAAACCCTTCGTGCTGCTCTTAAAAACAGTGCTGAATCCTTCGGAGAAAATGACCGTAGAACGCAGAATTGGCAGATCCAGCTGAATAACGCAGAAGCCGAGCTCAATGACCTTGAAGGCGAGCTGGCTGACAATAACAAAAAGCTGGATGAGAATGGCAAGGAACTGAAGAAGTCCGGCGATTCCGCTGATGACGCAAGTAATAAATATGAAGGCCTCACCAAAACGCTAAAAGCAGCAGGCACCGCTATTGCAGCGGTCGCAGTTGCAGCCGGAGCCGCAGCGATAAAGCTCGGCAAGGAAGTCATTAGCGCATATGCGGATTACGAGCAGCTGGTTGGTGGTATCGATACCCTGTTCAAGGATTCGTCGCTTGAGATGCAGCGGTATGCGGCAAACGCATATAAGACCGCTGGCATGTCGGCAAACAACTACATGGACACGGTAACGAGCTTTTCTGCCAGCCTCATCTCCTCGCTCGGAGGCGATACCGAGAAAGCTGTCAAGTATGCCGATATGGCCATAACGGACATGTCGGATAACGCCAATAAGATGGGCTCGGACATATCCGCCATCCAGACAGCATATCAAGGTTTTGCGAAGCAGAACTACACGATGCTCGATAACCTGAAATTAGGTTACGGCGGTACCAAAGCCGAGATGGAACGGCTGCTTGCTGACGCAGAAAAGATATCCGGCATTCACTATGACGTTTCGTCCTATGCTGACATCGTAGATGCCATTCACGTCATTCAGACCGAAATGGGCATTACCGGCACTACGGCAGAGGAAGCGGACAAGACCATTTCCGGATCCATAAATTCCCTAAAGGCAGCACTCTCCAACCTCGTGGTCGGATTTGGTGATGCCAACGCGGACATGGAAATGCTCTGCAACAATGCGGTCGATGCCTTAAAGACGGTCATCAAGAACATCACTCCGGTAATAGAAAACATCATTGCCGCACTGCCGACAGTAACAAACGCGCTGCTGGAAGCAATGGCAGAATTGCTGCCTATGCTTATCACCACAATTGCGGATTTGTTCGGTCAGGTCTTAACTACGATATTGAACCTGCTGCCGGAGCTTATACCTGCAGTCCTCGCGGCAATCATGACGATCGTGAATACAATCGTGGAGAATCTGCCCCTGATCATAGAGGCAGCGATGCAGATTATCACCGCAATTATCACCGGTATTGCAGAAGCGCTTCCGGAGCTGATACCTGCCACAGTGCAGGCAATCATTACGATTGTGGAAGGACTCATAGCAAACCTTCCGCTATTGCTGGATGCAGCACTGCAGCTCATAAAGGGACTGGCACAAGGTCTATTGGCTGCACTGCCTGTCCTTATCGAAGCATTGCCCCGCATCATTCTTGCAATTGTGGATTTCATCTTAGGAGCGATACCGCAAATCATTGACGCGGGAATACAGCTTTTGACTTCACTGGTGGCAGCACTGCCCGAAATCATTCAGGCGATCGTGGAAGCCATTCCGCTCATCATTGACGGAATCATAACAGCGGTGCTTGACGCATTGCCGTTAATTGTACAGGCAGGCATTGATTTGTTCATCGCACTGATACAGGCATTACCTGAAATCATTGCGACAATCTGCGAGGCAATCCCGAAAATCATCGACGGAATTCTCACAGCACTCATCGACAACATCGACAAAATCATCATGGCCGGTGTTGAACTGTTTGTTGCACTCATTGAAAACCTGCCGACCATAATCATTGAAATCGTAAAGGCTGTACCGAAGATCGTCGAGGGCATCGTCAAAGCCTTCGGTGACCTCGTCTACAAGATGGTCGAAGCCGGTGCAAACCTGATTCGAGGCATCTGGGACGGCATCAAGCAGGCAGGCTCGTGGTTATGGAACAAGGTCAAAGGCTGGGCAAATGACCTCATCAGCGGTGTTAAGAGCCTGTTTGGTATTCATTCTCCGTCCACCGTTTTTGCCGGAATCGGTGAAAACATGGGCTTAGGTCTTGGCGAAGGCTTTGTTGACGCAATGGAAGACGTTGAGAAAGAAATGCAGAAGGCTATTCCGAGCGAGTTCGATGCAGGAACAATCAACGCCAATGCGGATATCAGCGGCATTACTGCTGTGCCGGAGACCGGTTTCACAGGTGTAACGCTTGCTGACATTATGGCTTTGCTCAAGGAATACCTGCCGACATTCGGTAACTACAATCTGGTAACAGATACAGGAGCCGTGGTTGGATGGCTCGCACCTGCAATGGATACTGAACTCGGAAACATAAAACGCAGAAAGGAGCGATTTGTATGAGTCACATAATATTCGGTTCGTTCGACACGACCGGTAAATTCATTATTGCACCATACGAGATACCGATGCCTAAGGTGCAGACGAATTATGTGAGCATTCCCGGAAGAAACGGAATGCTCGATTTGTCTGAGAGCTATGGCAGTGTCAAATACAGGGACAGAAACATTGCAATAACGATGTACGCGGTCGGTGATTATGACGCTGTCGTGAGCGAGCTTGTAAACGCAGTTCACGGTAAGAACATGAATATCACATTCAGCAAAGACAGCTCCTTTTTCTACGTCGGCAGAGTCGATGTATCGGGCATAGCAAAGCACAACGGATACTGCCAGATATCGGTATCCGTTAATGCCGAGCCATACAAGCTGAAACAGAGCGCAACAACAAAATCACGGACAGGAAACGGAACGCTGACTTTGACAAACCTTGCTATGCCGGTGGTACCGAGCATTACGGCAACGGCACCAGCAACACTCGCATGCACCATAGGCGGAGTTACAAAAACATTTTCTGTTCCGACAGGAACGACGATGCTGCCGGAGTTGGTGCTCCCACCCGGCAATTTGGTAGTAACGGTCACAACCTCCGGCAAGGTGACTTTTACATATCGTGAAGGAGCATTGTAATGTACAGCATATATGCAGATGAATACTTGATTTACGACTCACGGATGCAGGACTACGTGGCGATGGATCCCAAGCTGACGCTCAAGGCAAACGAAGCCGGACAGCTGACATTCACGCTGCCGTCCACAAATCCAAGCATAAGCCACATTACGAGGCTCAAGAGCAAGTTAAAGGTATACCGGGATTCCACTCTCATATTCCTCGGCAGGATTATTGAGGACAGCGTATCCCTTGATTCAAAACACGTTTATGTGGCAGAAGGCACGCTCGCATACCTGCTTGATAGCGTGATACGTCCGTTCACCGCAGAAGAAACGACACCGGCAGAGCTATTCGCACAGTTCTTGTCCGCACACAACTCGCAGGTGAATGCCGGTCAGCAGTTTATACAAGGAAGCTGCACCGTAACATCGCAGGAAACGATCAGCATGACCACCGAGGATTACATATCGACATGGTCTGCTATTAAGACATACTTGGTTGATGATTACGGTGGATACCTCGTTATCACCTTTGACAGCAGCGAGAATCCGGTGCTTTCGTATCTTGCCGATGTGACGGATACGGCAACGCAGCACATCGAGTTTGCTGAAAACCTGCGGTCACTTGCGGTATCGAGAAACGCAGACGAAACCTACACAGCCTGCATTCCCCTCGGAGCAAAGCAAAACGAAATCGATGAGAATTCCTCCTCGGAGGAACGCCTCACGATAGCAGATGCAAACGCTGGACTCGACTATCTCATAGACAGCACCACAGCAGCAGAATACGGAATCATCTATGCACCGGTATCGCTTACGACCTTTCCGGAGGAAAAGAACGCAACGTACCTAAAACAAAAAGGGCTCACATGGCTTGCGAACAGCGGTGTGAAGCTAAAGCGAAGCATCACACTCACAGCAGTAGACCTTCACAATCTCGATAAGAATGTGGAGGCCTTTTCATTTCTGGATAAAGTGGTGGTTTCGTGCATCGACATATGCCCGGAGGAAATGTTCATCCTTACAAGCATGGATATTCCTCTTAACAATCCGGCAAACACGGTGATCACACTCGGAGATGAAGCGGCCTCACTCGTAACGGAAACAGCTGCAAGCGAGGCTTTAACCGAAGCGCGTGTAGAGAAGATTGAAGGCAGCTATGTTGACGGAACAAAAGCGGCAGCTATCGCCAACACGCAGATAGACCACAACACGTCCATACTGCAGTCAGCGGAGCAGATCATTCTCACTGCACTTGAGAATTATGTAAAAACGTCAGACTATTCGGCTTTCCAGAGTTCTATCAATACAACGCTCACGGTAATGGCAGGAACGATAGAAGCAAACTTTACCGAAACCAACTCGGAGATATCTGAGATGAACGGTGAAGTATCGCAGCAGTTTGAAACGATACGAAGCTTCATACGCCTCATTGCCTCGGGCATTGTCATTGGCGAAAGTAGCTCGAACATAAAGCTGAAGCTGGAGAACAACATCCTGTATTTCTTCACCGGCGACGAAACACAGGTGTCAACCACAAACGCGCTGGCATACTTCTCCGCAGGAAAGCTATACGTAAACAACGTTGAAATACTGACGTCGCAGAAGATCGGGCCTTTTGCGTGGGTGCCGGATAATGACAATCTGAATTTTAAGTTAATGGAGGCATGAGTTTGAATAAATTCAAACTCCCGTTTTGTGGCTTTCGCTGCAAACCGCAGCGATTTTGCTTTGCAAAACCAGCCCCAATTCCGAAGAAAGGAGGTAGTTTTTGCGGCTATATAGCCGCAAAAACAATAAAAGAGAATGGCGAATTGGACAGGCGGAGCAATAAACTCCGGATACACAGTAGTCAACGGCTCGCTGTCCGGAAGTGCAAACAGCAAGGTCGCCTGCTGGCTTGAGTACAAGGTAATCAGTCAGTCGATTACAAACAACACGAGCACGATTCGTGTCTATGCATATCTGGCAACTGTGACCGGAACAAAGTATTGGACATACTGGAACAACCATACGGGTGACACACGAGGAATGTTTAAGATATATGCCGGTGGCAGCTTGGTGTATGAAAGAGAAAAGCGCGGTTTTGCAACCTCTAACGTCCCGACAAGAACGGACTTCACTACACAGTATGAAACAGCATACTCGAGTGCGGAAAACAAAAAGTACATTACTGTACTTACGGATAACGCTTCCACGAGATCAGCGGCATATGGCGATTTTACGGTCGCACATAACTCGGACGGGACAAAGCAGTTTACCTTATCCTTTAGCGGCAACTTCTCGATTGCATCTACATACGGCACAGCCAGCGGATCAATCACGGTAACACTGCCGACGATACCCAGAAGCACAACACCGACCGTCGGCTCACTCACGATGGGCAGCGCAGGAACGATATCACTATCACCTGCATCGTCTTCGTTTACGCACACGCTGCGATACCTCGTAGGAAATGCCAGCGGAACAATTGTTACAAAGACAAGCTCAACGTCAGTAAACTGGACACCACCGATAAGCCTTGCAAGCCAAGTGCCGAACGCTACGACTGCAGTCGGTACGCTGTATTGCGATACCTACAATGGCACCACGCTCATCGGTACAAAAAGTGTGGGATTAAGCCTCGCAGTTCCGTCAAGCGTGGTACCGACGCTTACTTACACAATGCAGGAAGGCGTCAGCGGACTTGCCGCAAAGATTGGTGCTTATGTGCAGAGCAAATCCAAGCTGAAGGTAACGATTACGCCTTCGGGAGCATACGGCTCGACGATCGCTTCGGTAACGACAACGGTGAACGATGCCACATATACCTCGACATCATTCACAACGGCGGAGCTCAATGGATCAGGTACAAAGACGATGAAAATCGTCGTCAAGGATAGCCGAGGCAGAACCGCAACGACAAACGTGTCTTACTCGGTGCTCGCATATTCGGCACCGTCATTATCCGGAGTATCTGTTTACCGGTGTAACAGCAGCGGTGCTGCAAGCCACACCGGAACATACGTCGCGGTAACACTCACAGGTGCGGTTACAGCACTGAACAACAGAAACGATGTTGCTTTCAAGGTCGGATACAAGAGAAAGACGGCAACGGACTACACCGTAACGACGCTTTCAACTTCGGGATACAGCGTGAGCAGTACGAGATTTATAGTAGGTGGCTCACTATCCAACCAGTATGCATACGACATCCGTGTAGAAGCAAAGGATTATTTTTCATCGACATACGCATATGGCGATATATCCACAGCAAACACGATCATGTCAATACGTAACAACGGACTGGGACTTGCTATTGGCAAGATATCCGAAAAGAACCTGTTCGAGGTTGGCTGGGACGCAGAGTTTGCAGAAGACGTTGAGTTCAAAGGCGACGTTACATTTTCCGACCTTTCGTGGCTGCGAGACCTCATCTATCCCGTAGGATCCATACGAATGACGACAAGCACAACCGGAGCAACCACCTTCATGGGTGGAACATGGGTGCTCTGGGGTGCCGGCAGAGTGCCGATCGGAGTGAATTCACAGGATACGGATTTCAGTGCAGCAGAAAAGACCGGCGGCGCAAAAACCGTAACGCTTGCCACAGGAAACCTGCCGAGCCACAGCCACACGCTTTCAAGCGGCACAGTAACAGTGGCGTCCGGAGGTGCTCATACGCATACGGCATCAAAGGGTTCGTACAAGGTTGGCTCAGGCTCAGGCAGTACCTACAAGTATTTCACTAACGGTGGATCGACTGAGCCTCAGACTATTGCAAGCTCAGGCTCACACTCACATACAGCAACGCTTTCCGGCTCAACCGGAACAGCAGGCAGCGGTACGGCAGTCAATAAGCTGCCGCCGTACATCACCTGCTATATGTACAAAAGAACGGCATAAAGGAGAAAAAACATGAAAGAATTTTGGACTGCCATACAGGTCATGTTCACCGCAGTTGGCGGATGGCTCGGATGGTTTTTAGGTGGCTGCGATGGGCTTATCTTCGCACTGCTCGCATTCGTGGTGATTGACTATGTCACCGGAGTAATGTGCGCGGTGGTAGATAAGAAGCTCTCCAGCGCAGTCGGCTTCAAAGGGATATTTAAGAAAATACTGATTTTTGCACTTGCCGGAATCGGACACATTCTTGACCTGTACATCATTAAGAGTGGCTCGGTCATGCGCACAGCGGGGATTTTCTTCTACATGGCAAATGAAGGCTTATCCCTTGTAGAGAATTCGGCTCATCTCGGTTTACCTATCCCGACAAAGCTAAAAGAAGTGCTCGAACAGCTGCATGATCGTGCGGAAACAAAAGAAGATTCGGAGGATGATGAAGATGGCGAATAAACTGAATGATTTTATTTCTTACCTGCAGGAGCAGGTTAACAATCACAGCATATATGTCTGGGGTGCACAGGGACAGACCGGTATCACCGAGGACTGGATCAGGAAGAAGGAAACGAGCAAAGCAAACGGCGACAGAGCTGTTGCGTACTGGAAAAAGCAGGTCAATGCCGGATATGGCAAAGTGCTTCGTGCGTTTGACTGCTCCGGTCTCGGGATGTATTTTCTGCAGAACTTATCCGGCATTTGCAGCTCGGACATGAATGCAAACGGACTCAAAGGCAAGTGCAAGAAGATTGCAAAAAGCGAATTAAAAGCCGGTGACTTTGTATTCAAGGTCAACAGCGAAGGCCGAGCAACACACGTCGGTTATGTCGTTGACGATGTACCAAATGTCATCGAGGCAAGAGGCAGAGATTACGGTGTGGTCAAAGGAAAGCTCGACAGCAGATGGAATGCCTTCGGCAGACCTCCGTTCTGGAACGAAGGCTACGTCTTCACACGAGTATTGAAATATGGCAGACGTGGTGAGGATGTTTGCGAATTAAAGAAGCTGTTACAGAGCAAAGGCTATGGATTAAACCTTCATACGACGAACAAAAATTATCTGAGCTCTACCAAAAGTGTTGTGAAGGCATACCAGAAAGCAAACGGTCTCACCGTTGATGGCAAAGCAGGAAAAAATACTGTTTCATCCCTTGGCGGTATTTTTAAAGAGTAGTATTTCTCTTTATATATGAAATGTGAATACCTCTTTTTTCGGCATATTCAACTATATTTAATGAATTGCTTGCCGGATGCCACACATAGGCAATGAGGTATTCACATTCATTTAAAACCGCTTTGTTTGCTCGTACAATAGCATATCGTCTTGGTACCCGTTCCATACCGTCCGGATAATACGAACCGTCAAATCCGTCCGGCAGAACAACAGATTTCTCTCCCGGATGGTACGGCAGTAGCAATGTCAATATTATATGAGGATGCCTATTTTTGGCTGATTCAAGAGCGTGATGCACGAGCCTGTCAAAATGGCCGTAGCTGCCTACTATAAACTCTTCAACTTCATATTCAATGATATGCTGTTCTATGATTCTTTCAAGCTGTGGAAGGATTTCACTTCCCGCTTCACGGTGTCCGATAAAGAAGCATCGACGCATATTATAATCCCTCCTTCTGAATACTAACTATATAAGGACTCACTTTATAGTGAATTATTGAATACCCAGTCATTATATATAATTTCTGTATTGAAGTAAAGAAGGAGGTTGAGCATGGAATACGGGAAACTGCGGTGTAATATTGAGACACTTTTAAACGAACGCGGTATCTCAAAGAATCAAATATGCAAGGATCTTGATATCCCAAGAACCAACTTTAACCGCTATTGCAGAAATGAATTCCAAAGGCTTGATGCCTCTCTCGTCTGTAAGCTGTGCTGTTATTTGGATATTGATGTCGGAGAGCTGATTACATATGAAAAGCCGTAATTAAGCAAAGCACACCTCTGTGCCTTGCTTTTTTGATAAAGATTTTGCCCATCGAGGATTTAATTCTTCGGTGGGCATTTTTTTTGCCTTTGGTTGTTAAGCAGGCATTTTTCTTTGACTGACATTTATGGGGATACCCTGAAAAACAGCATATTTTTCTGCGTACTATGAAGGAGGTGTCGGCCAATGACGAACGCTGAAATAAATGAAATTGAAATACTGCGTAAGCGAGGTGTCGGCTATACCAAGATTGCTGTTATCACCGGTCAAGCGGTTAATGCTGTCAAATCTTACATCACCCGCCATCCGGTGGAACTCGAGGATGTCTGCCTGTACTGCGGGAAACCGCTTAACCATACAGAACATAAAAGGCAAAAGACTTTCTGTTCTTCAGTTTGCAAGAACAAGTGGTGGTATGCTCATCCGCATATGATGACAAAGCAAACCTTAAATGAATATGTCTGTCCGGTCTGCGGTAAGAAATTTAGAGACTACGGTGAACGTGTCTATTGCTCTGTCGGGTGCTATGCCGAAGCCAGGAGGAAAAACAATGGATGACTATAACGAGAGAATCACTGCCTACAGACTCGCTATGAGTATTGCAGATACAATGCGGAAAAGAGGCATTATTTCCGATAAGGATTATGAGAAAATCCGTACCGTAATTGCCGAAAAATACGGCATAACTTTATCCAGCATATTCTACTTATAATCCTTGCTATTATCGGTGTTTAGAGTGATATATACCATAAGAAAGGAGGAATCATATATGGATAGAAAGGTACGGAAACTGGATGCTTCTTTTCCCGCAAAGCCGAAACTTCTGAACGTAGTTGCATACGGAAGAGTATCATCCGGGAAGGATGCTATGCTCCATTCCTTATCTGCCCAGGTCAGTTACTACTCCGAGATGATTCAAAACCATCCGGGTTGGAATTACTGCGGTGTCTATGCCGACGAAGCAATGACCGGAACGAAGGACAACAGAGAAAACTTCCAAAGGCTAATAGCTGACTGTAGAGCGGGAAAAATCGACATGATCATCACGAAGTCCATTTCCCGCTTTGCAAGGAACACGCTCACTTTATTAAATATCGTCAGAGAGTTTAAGAAACTTGGAATTGATATTTTCTTTGAGGAGCAGAACATCCACACAATGAGTGGTGACGGTGAATTGATGCTGACAATCCTCGCATCTTATGCCCAGGAAGAAAGTCGTTCGGCAAGTGAGAATCAGAAATGGAGAATACGCAAGTCCTACGAAAAAGGCGAACTTGTACAATGGCACATCCAGTACGGATACAACATCACAAAGGATAAGATAGAAATCAATCCGGAGCAGGCTGAAGTTGTTAGAAACATTTTTGACAGAGCCATTGCCGGAGAGACCTTTGGCAGCATCTGCAGAGATTTGAATACAAGAGGGATTAGTACATACTTCGGAAAAAAGTGGACAGCCCGTCGCATTACCGAAATTTTAAGCAATGAAAAATACATTGGTGATGCCGTTCTTCAAAAAAGCTATGTTAATAACCATATGGAAAAGAAGATAGTAAAGAACAACGGCGAGATTCCGATGTACTATGCGGAAGGCACCCATGAAGCAATCGTGGAAAAGGAGACTTTTGAAAAAGCACAGTCAGTTGTAAAAGCCGTCAGAGAGAAATACTGTGGTAAAAATTCACCGAAACGGTATCCGTTTACAAGCACAATCAAATGCGGACTCTGCGGAGAGAACTTCAAACGTGTTACTGCCAACGGTAGAATATCCTGGAATTGCCGTTCTTTTCAGGAACAAGGCAGAGCATTTTGTAAGTCGAAATCAATACCGGAAACAACTCTTATAACCGTTACTGCGGAAGTTCTCGGTTTGGATAATTTTGATGAAAAGATCTTCTATGAAAACATCGACCACATCGAAGTTCCGGGAGCTAACCGCCTGATATTCTATTTTAAGGACGGCAGCAGTGTAGAACGGCAATGGAAAGACCGCTCACGTTCCGAGTCCTGGACACCGGAGATGCGTGAAGCCGCAAGGCAAAGAGCTATAAAGCAAAGGAGAGATAAATAATGGCTGTAACAGCCCGTTCGGTAAAAATCATACCGCAGACAATTAACCCGGCAACGAGAATGCCGGATAAAGGTATAGCAAAACGAAGAGTTGCGGGATATGCCCGTGTATCAACAGACAGCGATGAACAATTTACAAGCTATGAAGCACAGGTCGATTACTACACACAGTTCATCAAGAGCAAGCCTGACTGGACTTTCGTGGATGTTTACACGGACGAAGGCATCAGCGGTACGAACACCAAGCACCGTGCGGGTTTCAATAAAATGATACAGGATGCCCTCGCCGGAAAGATAGACCTCATTGTTACAAAGTCGATTTCCAGATTTGCGAGAAACACGGTCGATACCCTCACCAATGTCCGAACCCTCAAGGAACACAATGTTGAGGTGTATTTCGAGAAAGAGAACATCTACACTTTCGACAGCAAGGGCGAAGTGCTGATCACCATCATGTCCTCCCTTGCCCAGGAAGAAAGTCGTTCAATTTCGGAGAACGTCACATGGGGTCATAGGAAACGCTTCTCGGACGGAAAGGTCAGCCTCGGCTACAGTTCCTTCCTCGGCTATGAGAAAGGCCCCGACAAAGACCATCCGCTTGTGATAGTGGAGGAACAGGCTGCAATCGTCCGCCGAATCTACACGATGTTCATTGACGGCAAGACACCGTTCACCATTGCCAAGACACTCACCGAGGAAGGCGTACCAACTCCGGGAGGGAAAAGCAAATGGGGTTCAGCGGTTGTGGAAAGCATCCTTACAAACGAGAAATACAAAGGCTCTGCGCTCCTTCAAAAAAAATTCACGGTAGATTTCCTTCAGCACAAGATGAAGGAAAACAACGGCGAAGTTCCACAGTACTACATCGAGCATTCCCACGATGCCATTATCCCGCCGGAAGATTGGGAACTGGTGCAGCTTGAGATGACACGGAGAAAAGCCCTCGGCAGGCGGTACAGCGGAAACAGCGTATTCGGAGCAAGGCTTATCTGCGAAGACTGCGGCGGGTTCTTCGGTGCAAAGACCTGGAACTCCACGAATAAGTACAAGCGGACGGTATGGCAGTGCAACGAAAAGTTCAAAGACAAGGAACACCGCTGCACCACACCGCACTTGAACGAGGACGATATCCGGGCAAGGTTTATCGCAGCCTATAACAGCCTTATTCCGGACAGAGAAAACATTATCGATGACTGCAGGCGGATGATGGATGTGCTGACCGACACCACGGAGATTGACGGCAAGATTGCCGACCTTCTGCAGGAAGCTGAAGTAGTCACGGGTCTTACGCGAAAAATTATCGAAGAGAACGCTTCAAATGCTATGAATCAGGCAGAGTTCAGCCGGAAATACAAAGGCTATGAAGACCGCTACACCGCCATTCGGGACAAGGTCGAGAAACTCCGTGAGCAGAGCGAACAGCGGAAGGCACAGGCGGATTCCATCAGCGCATTCATGTTTGAACTACATGAAACCGATGAGCCGGTCGTGGAGTTCGACAGTAAACTTTGGCTCTCGGTCATTGATTGCGTAGTGGTTAGGCACAACGGAACGCTGCTCTTCCGGTTCAGAAACGGGATGGAAATTGAAGGATAAAAGACACATAACATTAAATCCGTATATGCCAATTGACTGGTGTATACGGATTCTTCTTGAAAAACGCAACCAAATGGTTTACAATATAAATAGCGATTTGGAGGGAGTGCCACATGACAACATCAGAATTGATTAAACAAATATGTGCCGGACAGAACGTCAGCATTTCCGAACTTGCCAGACGAATCGGTCAATCAAGGCAGAATCTAAACAAAAAGTTGCAGAGAGGCACACTTACCTCTGATGAAATGCAGCTGATAGCAAATGCTCTGGGAGTGAAATTTGAACAAACATTTACCCTTCCGGACGGCGAAAAGCTGCGAGCTGATTAGTGGTTAGCCGCTTTAACAAAAATCTGAATGGAACAGTTAAGATGAGGTGCGAAATGTCAAAAGGATCTAAACAACATTTTAAGCAGTTTACAATTGACAACATATACGATGCCTGTGTTGCCCTCGCTTCACTTATTTCGGGAGTCACAATAAATCTCGAAAAATATCAAGAGTATTCTGATGAGGCAGTGGCTCTTATAAACAGCGCGGATAAACCTTTTGTATCCGCAAAGGAGTATGACAATATAAACGACAAGCTGCTATATAGGCAGCATGAAATGCTCAAACTCATTGCAGATCATCAAAGCAGTTCATTTTCGTATATTGATTTACGGGCTGTTCTTGTGAAGAAAAAACTCTTGTCGACAGACTTGGATGAAGAATTAAAGCAATTGCTAAATGAATTGCTCGATGTCCGGAATTGGACTTTTCATAATCCGCAATCGCTGATGGTAGCGGCTAAAGAAGTGGTTGAAAAGAATATTCCTGAGGAATTAAGAGAAATAGTCCAATGTACACCACAGATCAATCCGGTGTTAATCCGAAAAGTCGTTTCTTACGAATTAGTTTTCCTTGGGTCGCTCGTCATACACACTGAAAGGCGGATAAAACAGTTTCAATCCATTCTCGCCCGTATGAAGGATGATTATCAGGAAATGTTTGATTCAGTCGAACCAAAGTCATTTACTTTATTGCCGGGTACAGATTTAACTAAGGTTCAGTATATTGAAAGACCTGTTGTATCACGGCTGGACGATTTGAGCAGTGATACATCACAAATCTCTATGGCTATACAAAAATCAAAATATGACGGAAGTGAAGATTCTTTCAAAGACTGGATTGTGAGGCTGCAAACAGACAAACCAGAGTAATATGGATTTTTGGCAAGTTATGATGCTGTATGTGTAAGGTGTTCGTCTAATATTGAGTTTTTAGGTTATCGACCTTATTATATACGAGAGAACCGATTTACCAACGGAGGTGATAGTCATTGAAAGTAAGGCTTGCTGTCAGCAAAAAGGTAGTAGCTTTTGATAGAAAGTCTACTATCTTTTTTCTTTGCCAAAATGCGTTAATTTCAATGGATTATAAGTCTTTGCCCTATAAAGCAACCCGTCCTGAAGTCATTTCGGGGACGGGTTTTTCTTGTTTTCGGCGGTCGTTGCGTGGTGACTTAAAAAGTAAAGGTTTGCTTTATGGGGTATGGGTTTGCTTCGTGGGTTTAATCACCCTCAATCAGCAAGTCTGTGTCCTCATTAAACTCTGCAGTTAACGAACCATAGAACATTTCGTATTCTCCCCGTTTGACTCCCCATAGTAGAATCCCCGGATGGGGGTGGCATACTTTATATCCTCCATGGTACATGATACCCATGTTTTTTGAGTGTATAAATATATAGGGCGTCGCACTGTCCATACACACTATAGTCACAAAAGAATTAACCACGGCAGGAGCCGAGGAGAGCGAAGCGGGCGGTGTAAACTGCTCGTTTTCTCTTTTTTGAAAGATAGTCATTGACCTCTCTTATCTGTGATGTTATCATAAAAAAAGGAGAGATGCTAACTATGACAGCCAGCATGCGTTTACGGTAAGTTCACAGCAAAGCAAATGATACCCAGTAATAATTGGGCTGTTTTGTTGTGCTTGCGTGTAAATGCTATGTGTTGGCGTTTTCTTTTCTCTTGATTTCGCCCTATACATGGCGTATTTCCCGTAGGCATAGCAGACGAGCGGTTTTGAAACAAGGGCAGTTTGCTTTTTCTATGTCCAAAATACCGTGAATAAGGAGAAAACAATATGGAGAAACGAAGCTGGAAACGCACATTTTTTACGATACAGTCAGGTCAGGCGATTTCGCTCATCACGAGCAGCGCCCTGCAAATGGCGCTCATATTCTATCTGACCGAAAAAACAAACTCATCCATGACCTTGGCTTTGGCTACACTTGTCGGATTTCTGCCTCAAGGCGTACTTGGGCTTTTCATCGGTGGATGGATAGACCGCCACAGCCGCAAGCGAATAATGATAGGCGCCGATCTGTTCATTGCCGCAGTAAGCGCATTGCTGGCTGTCATTTCAGCCTTTTTGGATCCTCCCGTTTGGGTAGTTTTAGCCATACTGTTCTTGCGGAGCATAGGCAGCGCATTTCACACCCCCTCGATTAACGCAGTCACACCACTCATCGTACCCACCGACAAGCTGGCAAAGTGCACGGGATACATCCAATCTCTGCAATCCGTGAGCAGCATTGTCAGCCCTGCTTTGGGTGCGCTGCTGTATGCACAATGTACGCTTACAGAGATAATCGCCTTAGATGTTGTGGGTGCTGTTATCGCCAGTATAGCGGTTATGCTGGTGAAAATCCCGAATATCGATGTCGCAAATATTCCCCAAAGCGAGGGGGTTCTTGCAGGAGCTAAGGAGGCATACCGTATTTTGGCTCAGCAGAAAGGTCTGTTGACGCTTCTTTGGATGGGAGCCTTGTATATGTTTGCCTATATGCCCATCAACGCCCTGTTTCCTCTCATCAGCATGAATCATTTTGGCGGAACAACTTGGCACGTTGCAATGTCTGAATCGGTATTTGCAGCGGGGATGCTGCTCGGCGGCATCGTGCTTGGTGTATGGGGAGGCTTTCAAAGAAAAACAACAACGGTGCTTTTGTCCATTGCGGTCATGGGGATGGCATTGCTCATTGCCGGCGTTTTACCCGCATCAGGTTTCATTGCCTTTGTGGTCTGTTGTGCGATCATGGGCTTTTCTGCTCCGTTCTACGGTGTACAGACCGCCATATACCAAGAGATGGTCAGACCCGAATATCTTGGGCGTGTTTTCTCCCTTTCGCTCAGCACCATGTCGCTCGCCATGCCTTTGGGTTTGATTGCGGCAGGATGCTTTGCGGATATGACAGGTGTTGAAACATGGTTTGCAATATCGGGGATTTTCATCGCCGGAATTGCGGTTGTCGGAGCAGTATTGCCCTCAATTAAAGAATTGTATGGAGGTACAAAAAAGGATAAATAATACATCGGCTCCTCACAAAGCTCCTGTATCCCGTTTTCACAGGCAAAGCGGGTGTACCTTCGACAATGTGATTTTTGAGGACACACAGCGGACGGTTATCGCACCACAATCATTTATTGCGGCAGGGATGCACTCCTGCCGTTTTTTCATAAAGGAATCGTTAAATTGTATCAACGGCACTGTCCTTACGCAGTATAGGATGCCTTGCAACCGCCCCCCTTGATTTGCACCCATAGGTATCAATTTGCACCAACAACCGTGCATTTGCACCCATAGGCAAAAATTCTATCAATATATGATTTCTTTTCCAAAAAGTGCAAATCCGAACGTCGAGAGGTGTTCGGATTTTGCTTATTCCGCTCCGCCAGCACAATACGATCCGAACCTTATCCTATGGGAAGGGATTCGGATCGTTGTTTTTATTTACTTCGCCCGCCGTTTGGCGGAAAGAAAGGCATGGAGCGCGGGGAAAGCGGCGATGGTCGATGAGATAAGGAGAAACAGGGCTGCGGCGTCGGGTCTTGTCTTTATCCACCCCGAGAAATGCGCCGTAATAAGGTAGATGAGCGCGCCGGCGGTTAGATGTATCAGAATCTTTAGCCGAAAGGAAAGCCGGCTGCTTTCGTAAATCAGGGTGGGGACGGAAAAACCCGTCGCTATTATTATGCAGTACGCGGCGAGCTGCTGCCAGCCTTCCCCGGTTTTTTGCCTGAAGAAAGCATTTGCACCCCCTTCAAAAAGGGGAAATATAAAGATTATCGCCACGAAAGCAACACATCCGACGCTGATTCCCGAGCAAATCTTTTTTATCAGCTTTTTTATCGCATACACCTCCAAAAATCCGTTTTCGCGCAAAACCGATACTGCATCAGTATTGCGCAAAAGCGCGATCCGATGCAATGAAAAACAACTAATAATTATATTATACAATGCCCCGGCACTTCCTGTCTTTACTCCAATCAAAATCCCCCGCAGCTTGCTTACTGCGGGGGATGGCTTTGCGGTCCGGGCCTTTGGTTAGGGGTTATGCAAGCGCTTCCGCAAGGGTCTCAAAGGCGGGGATTTTGAGTATGGGTATGGATACCTGCTCCTTGCGCTCGTTTTCGGAGCCGGCAGCGGCGGTGACATCGTTGGAGTAGTTTGCGCGGAAGGTGCCTTCCTTGGCATCGAGGTAGTTGTCAAAGAAGTTCCATGCTACGCCTCCGTCAACGGCGGCGGGCTCGCACATGAGCGCCGCAAAGGAGCCGAAGCGCTGCGCGGTGGAGATCACATAGGTACCGGCGGGGATAACGATATCGCCGTCGCCCTTCTTCCACTCGCCGGTCACGAGGGTCTGGAAGTGGCCCTCATAATCCTTGCGTTCGCGGCCGTCTATGACTGCGCCGCCGCTGGTGTAGGACTTGATGGCGAAGTGGAGATGGTCTGCGCCCGCGACGGTAACGTCGTTGGGAAGCTGGGTCATCTCAACGCCGTGGAACTTCATAAGCTCGATGAATTCAGTGCAATCCTGGTCTATAAGGTAGTATGCTCCCATGGTCTCGACGTCGGTGGGTACGAAGGTTCCCCAATATTCGGTCTCATAGTCCACCGGTGCGCCGTACTCGATGGCATAGGGATCGCCCTCGTCGTCGTACAGGCGCTCGCCGATAACGGTGCCGTCCTCGCCGGTCTCATAGGAGAGAACGGTCAGGGTGTCCTTGCCCTCAAAGGGCATGGTGGTCATTTCGGAGTTGAGGGCCACGAAGTCCTTTTCGGGATTGATGCCCTCTGTGGCGCGGGCCTCTGAGCGGGCATCGGCGGCTGCGATCATGGCCTTGATTTCGTCCTTGTCCTTTGCCACAACCTGCAGAGCGCCGTAGATGCACTCATACTGGGTATCCACGCGGACGGGGAAATCGTCGTAGGAGTAGACCTCCAGCAGCAGGGCGAGCCTGTTCCTGAGACCGGCATAGTTGGTGGTGTAGCGAGCATAGTCCTCAAAGGTGCGCCAGCCCTCGGCTACTATGTCGCTGTAATAATAGCCCCAGTTGCCGTAGGGGACGGCTACCTTGCCCTTGGAGGCCAGATAGGAGCCCTCGCGCAGGGCCCGTGAGCAGAATACATCGCGGTTGTAAGCGAGAAGCTCGGCGTCGGTTCCGGCGTTGAGGCCCCAGTTATAGGTTACGGCGTGACGCATATAGGAGCCGTCGGTCGCGTGGGCGTCGATGAAGAGGATGGGGTTCCAGTCGTTCATCAGCTTGACGATGGTGCGGCCGCAGGCGGTCTCCAGCTTGGTCATGTCGCGGTTGACGTTAAGGCCGTTGCCCTCGGCGCGGGTGCCTACCAGCTTGGGCGTGAACTGGGTGGTTATGCGGTTCTTGCCCAGATTGTCGTTTCCATCGGGGTTGCTGTTGGGGACGATGATGACGACCAAATCCTTGAGGAGATCGTCATGCTTGCCCTGCGCGACTTCGCGGGCGAAGATCATCATGGATTCCTTGCCCTCGATCTCGCCGGAGTGGATATTGCAGTTTACATATACAACGCCCTTGTCCTCGGGCACGTCGGCGGGGGAGGCGGGGGCTACGTCGCTTATTATCATGTAGGATATGGGAGTGCCGGCCTCGGTAGCGAAGGTGGTGGTGTCCAGAATGATGCGGCCGGCGCTGTGCTCGGCTACTACCTTCAGAAAATCAATGACCTCCTGAGACGATGTGGTGCGTTCCCAATTGCTCTCCTCGGCAGGGGTTTTGAGCTCTGCCAGTATCGCCTGGGAATCGACCTTCTCGGTCTCCGGCTCAGCGGCGGGCGTGGGTTCTTCGGCAGGGGCAGCGGGGGCTGCACAGGCTGCCAGGCCAAGGGCCATGATCAGTACAAGAACGAGCGCCAGGATTTTTTTCATAGTTTCGTTTTCCTCTCCTTTGTTGTTTTTTTTTGTGAAAATATATTGCCAAGCCCTGCGGTTTGGGCCGCGCAGGGCTTGCGGATGCGCAAGAAAAGGCTATTCCTCCCTCTCTCTCCTGAAGAAGCGGCAGCCCTGATAGTGGACGCCCGTGATGTACGCTATGCGGTTCGCCTGCAAAAGCTTCTCGCCCAGCAGGGCGGAGCGGTCGCCCTTTGAAATGAGCTCCAAAAAAGCCCCATTGGCGTCAAAGAAATCGAAATAGGCCCTGTGTGCGTCCATTATCCTGGGGCGGTATTCCTCCTGAATGACATACAGACAGAGGCCCATCTTCACTCTCAGGCGGGTAAGCGCCTCCTCCAGCTCTGCGGCTTTTTGCTCTGCCATGCCGGCGTCCAGCCTGACCAGCCTGCCCTTGCTCCATTCTTCCAAGTCGGTTATGCGGTTGATGAGGAGAAGAAGCATGGCCTCCCGGTATACGTTGGTGCGCCTTTCCTGCCCGGTAACGCCGAAGTATATCTTCACGGGCTCCAGCCAAAGCTGCTTGAGGGCTTCGTCGTATGCGTAGTAACACCTTATCCACGCCTTCTGGGAAGCGACGAGCGCCTCCCTCTCATCGCCATCGAGGGAGTTAAGATAGGCGCTGTAAGCGTATATGAGCCTGTTTTCTAAACTGAGCCTGTTGCATAAAAATTCATCGTCCGTCATGTGGAAGGACTCGGTCTCGTCGCAGGGCGCATCGTAAAATACGGCTGAGCCCGCCCAATTCTGAGTGACCAGCCTTCCGTCCCCGGCCTGCGCGGGGATGGCGGAAGATAGCATGAGGACTGCTGTCAGCCATAGAATAAATTTTTTTACCGGCGGTAATTTTATCATTTAATTTACAACCTATTTTTGTGAATATACGTTGGAATCTGGGCAGCATTAAGTCGTAATCGTATCTTACTATGAGACTATTGTAGCAGTATCGCAGGCATAAAACAATATTTATTAAATTTCTACCCGATATAATCGCGATTGAACTTTTTTTAACCGCGATTAGAAAACGTTAATACTTTATCAACATTGCGTGATTATATAACGTTTATTATATAAATTTACAATAATAAAAATATAATTGAATCATACTGAGCCCCGGCACGCGCTGTCTTTACTCTGCGGCGAAAATGCACCTTGACTTTATCGGAAAAGAGGATATGATAGGAAACATATGTTACGCAACAATGGCCTCTTATCGTGCTGACGAGGGGGGGAGAAAAACAAACGTGCGCCGGCAACGGCAAAAGCGGACGTTGACTACCTGTTGACAACTAAATTGTTTTGCGGACTCTGTGAGCGCATGATGATAGGCGAAAGCGGGACGAGCCATACGGGAGATAAGCATTATTACTACAAGTGTGCCGGAGCAAAGCGAAAGCTGGGCTGCAAGAAGAAATCCGTCAAAAAGGATTTCATTGAGCGGGCGGCAGTCATTCTGACCGTCAACAGAGTTTTGCGAGACGAGGAAATCAGCCGCATTGCCGACAGCATCCTTGCCTTGCAAGCCGGCGAGGACACCACCATCCCGGCGCTGAAAAAACAGCTTGCCGACACGGAGCGCGGAATAGAGAATATGCTATGGCGGGTTTTAAGACTGGCCTTCGCTGATTTTGCGGAATTCATCTTCCATATACTGCTTAAACAGCGCAAGGCTGGGCTTTGAAAGGTTGTGCATGTCCCAGAACATGTGCACGGTGCGGTAAATTGGGGACTCGAAGGGGATTATAACACCCGAATCCTTGAAGAGCGTAACCCAGGAAAAGCGGGGGATGAGCGCTATGCCCATGCCAAGGTCGAAGTACTGACGAAGGCAGTAAAGGTCGTTGCTGACTATGGATACGTTGGGTATGAAGCCGGCATCCTTTGCAACTGCCTGAAATATTTGAAACATCTGGTTGCTGGTGCTGGATATTATGAATTTCTCGTTCTTTAGGTCATCGATGGCTACCTTGCTGTTATTTGCAAGGCGGTGACCGAAGGGAACCACAAGGCGTATCTCTTCCCTGAGAAGGCTTATGCTGCTGTCATATTGGGATACTCTGTCCGGGCCGCCAATGCAAAGATCGAAGGGGCCGGGATCCGCCCAGTTGTTATATATGGAAAAGTTTACGCCGGGATAATCCTTTGAAAAGCGGTCAATACAGTGGATGCAGGTGTTTCTGTGGTACATTATCGAAAGGCGCAGATCACCCGAAAGAGCGTTTTTCTTGGATTCCATTTCTCTTATTCCATAGTCCAGATGCTCCAGAGCCTTTTCAACCTCAGGCATAAAAAGCTGGCCGGCCTTGGTGAGACTCAGATGGTTCTTGCTCCTGTCAAACAGCTTTACCCCCAGCTCGGATTCCAGGCTTGATATGGTTTTGGACATTGCAGGCTGAGGAATGCCGTGTATTTTTGCAGCCTGCGAAATATTTAGCATTTTCCCTACAGTATAGAAATATCTTAACCGCATAAGTTCCATTTTAAAAAACCGCCCTTCGCTAAAATATATATTATGATATATATATTACATATAAAAATATGTATTTTCAATATTCTTTTTGTTGTGCTAAAGTAGTACCAAGTTAGATGTATCAATATAAGATTTGGTTGAATAATAGACTATGCAAAAAGTAAATTTGAGTGAAGCGGTTAGCGTAACCCGGAAATATTAGGAGCGGTACCTTGGAAAGCCTTATTATATCCTTTAATGCAATAGTACCGATGTTTTTGATAATAGCCATTGGCTATACCTTCAAAAGCATAGGATGGATTACTCCGGCGGAGGTAAAGCGCTTTAACAAGATAGTATTTCATACCTTCATGTCGGCGATGCTGTTTAGAAGCATATACAATTCAGATCTGTCCAAGCTCATGGATCCGGGTTATCTGATATTTGTGCTGGTTTCAGTCATGATAACCTTTGTCATAGCTGTGCTGGCTGTGCTTCCGCTGGAAAAGGACGGGGCGAAGCGTGGGGCCATGATACACGCGGCGTACCGTAGCAACTATATACTGCTGGGAACCCCGATTGTGGCTGCGCTCACATCCGACGGAGACACCGGCATGGCCGCCGTAGTAGCCAGCATAACTATACCTCTTTATACCATACTTGCGGTGATAATGCTGGAATACTTCAGAAGCGGGAAGCTTCGCCTTAACGGAATGCTGAAGAGCCTTGCAAAAAACCCGCTTATAATAGCCTCCGTGGCGGGAATAATAGTGAAAATCGCAGGTATACAGCTTCCCGGCGTATTGGAATCAGTAGTATCCAAGCTGAATTCTGCGGCGTCACCTGTGGCGCTGCTGCTGCTGGGTGCAAGTTTCGACTGGAAGCAGGTGGCGAGCGAAAGGCGGAACATAGCCATATCCACAGTCCTGCGCCTCGTGATATTTCCGGCGGTGATGCTTACCGCCGGGGCAATTATTGGCTACAGGGGAGTGGAGTTTGTGACCCTGATACCCCTTTTTGCGTCTCCTACGGCTGTAAATACCTTTAATATGGATCAGGAAATGGGGGCGGATCTGAACATAGCAAGCGGAGCCATAGCCATATCAACGGCATTGTCTTTCGTTACGCTGTTTATATGGGTAAGCCTTTTTAAGCACCTTGGAATGTTCTGATGGGAAACTATAGGGAGGACATGGCATGAGTCTTAGGGAACTGAAAAGAGCTGCGCGAAACGACCTTAAGGGTAAGTGGCATATCGGCATAATAGTCACGATAGTAGCCTTTATCATAGGTGTGTATTCTTTTGGGCTGCTGCCAATGATAAACCTTCCGGCTGAGGAATGGCTGAAGGATCCTTCGGTTCTGCTGAAGGACTGGAGAAATATATTCTATTTTGATATGCGGTCGGTGCGCATGGGGCTTTTCTATCTTCTGGGAGCGGCTGGCGTGCTGGGACAGTGCTACTGCTTTTTGCTTATGGCAAATCAGGAGCAATGCAGGATAAGGGATATTTTTCATTGCTATCCCCAGATGGTGCCGGCAATAGGCCTCAGACTGCTGAGGTCGGTCTACACTTTTCTTGGGCTCAGCCTGCTTGTTGTGCCCGGCGTATATCTGTATTACGTATATGCGCTTGCGCCGTGGATAATGGCTGATAACCCGGACATAGGTGCGCGGAAGGCCCTTCAGCTCAGCAAACGCGCCATGGACGGATATAAGATGAGGATGCTCATGCTTGACCTTTCCTTTATTGGATGGTTTGTGCTGTGCGTACTCAGCATGGGCATAGGGCTTCTGTTCCTCATACCGTATCACTGCGCGGCGAGGGCGGAATTTTTCAAGGAAGTCAAAAACCACAAAAAAGTAAAACCGGCATAAACATGTGCTCTCAACGCGGATGCATTCCGCGATGATAAAAATATCAGATATTCAGCTGGCCTGACTGAATATGCAGATATATCGGGAGAGGAGGCAGGGCGAAGAGATAATGCAATCATAAGGGCCAGATAATAAAAGAGAAATTTTTGGAGGAAATATGGAAACCACTAAAAAGCAAAAGAAACACTTTGAAGTGCCCGGTACGTATGTAATACTTACCGCACTGATCGTACTGATGATACTTCTTACCTACATACTGCCCGCAGGTACCTACGATTTCGCGGAAGACGGCAAGACCGTTATCCCCGGAACCTATCATCACGTTGAAAGCAATCCGGCCGGCATAATGGACTTCTTCAATTGCTTCTTTAAGGGCATGAGCAAGGGTTCCGGCACTATCTTCCTGATATTCATGATTGGCGGCGCATTCAAGATGCTTGAGGACACCGGTACTATCAAGGCCGCAATAGCATGGCTCATCAAGAAGACCAAAGGCAACTATAAGATCATACTGCCCGCAATAGGCATCATGATGGCGGCGCTCGGTTCCGTGGGCGCAGGCAATAACATAGCCCTTGCGTTTGCACCCATAATGATAATGGTATGTAAGAAGCTGAAACTTGACCCCATCGTGGCAGTTGCAGCTATGTATATACCTTCCAGCACCGGTACCGTTTCTTCCCCTATCGAGCCTTTCAATACCTTGATCGGTCAGGAAATTGCCGGTTTGCCCCAGATGTCCGGCGCAGGCGTCCGCCTTATCACATGGATAATCTTCGTGGCTGTTGCCATCGGCTACATCGTTCGCTATGCCAACCGCATAAGCAAGGATCCCAGCAAGTCCATAGTTGGCTGCTATAGCGATGACGAAGAGGTGGGAAATCAGGACGCCGCTCTTGCGGAAGTTGCTGATAAGCTGACCGTGCGTCACGTACTCTGCCTTATCGTTCTGCTTGCAGTTTTCGTAGTATATGCATATGGCACCATAAAGTACACCTGGGGTATCTCTCAGCTGGGCGCCTGCATGATGATCCTTGCCTTTGCATCCGGCATCATCGGCGGCATGACCCCTGACCAGATGGAAAAGTCGTTCGCGGCCGGCGCAAAGACTATGACATACTCCGCACTGCTGGTTGGCTTTGCCAATGCCCTTAGCGTGATAATGACCGATGCAAATATCATGCACACCGTCATAAACGCCATATCCATTCCTCTCGGTGCACTGCCTGCTGCTCTTTCCGCAGTCGGTATGTTCATCGTAAACCTGCTGATGAACATCTTCATCTCCTCTTCCTCCGGCCAGGCTTACGTCATCATGCCTCTGATGGCGCCTCTCGCGGATGTTGTAGGCGTAACCCGCCAGGTAGCCGTTTCCGCTTACTGCTTCGGTGAAGCCATCGGCAACCCCCTGTTCCCCACCGCTGCTCTGATTATGGGCATCTGCGGCATAGCAGGCGTAAAGTACGATAAGTGGCTGAAATTCGTGGTACCCCTCACCGGAATACTCGGCGGCTTGGCAGTAGTATTCCTGGTAGTTACCCAGACCCTCGGCTGGTGCTAATAGAAGACCGATAGAAACACACACTCACAATGCGAGCACGGCAAAATGCGCCTGCTCCACTGGATAAGCCGAAATAAAAAGAAAGGAACATAAACCATGGCAAAAGAACTTTCACACGTTGTCGAACGCTTCCTTCGCTACGTCAAGGTGGATACTCAGTCCGTACATAACTGCACCGCCATACCCACAACCGAAAAGCAGAAGGATTTGGCACGAATGCTTGTAAAAGAGCTGGAAGAACTGGGCGCCGCCGATATCAGGCTGGATGATGCCGGCTGCGTATATGCGACCATTCCCGCAAATTGCGATGTCAAGGCGCCTGTCGTTGGCTTTATAGCTCACATGGATACCACTCCCGATGCTTCCGGCACCAATGTCACTCCCCGCATAATAGAGAACTATGACGGCAAGGACATCGTGCTCAACGCGGAAAAAGACATCGTAATGAGAACAGAGGTATTCGAGCATATGCTCAACTACGTAGGTCAGGACCTTATCGTTACCGACGGCACCACTCTGCTCGGCGCAGACGACAAGGCCGGCGTTGCAGAGATCATGAACATGGTCGAATATTTTGCAACCCATCCTGAAGTAAAGCACGGCACCATCAAGGTTGGCTTTACTACCGATGAGGAGGTCGGTAAAGGCGGCAAGTATTACGATATAGGCTATTTCAACGCCGATTTTGCCTACACCTTTGACGGCCAGACCACCGGCGAGATAAACGCCGAGACCTTCAACGCGGCTGACGCAAACGTCACCATTCATGGCGTTCAGGTACATCCCGGCCGCGCCAAGGATAAGATGATCAACGCTATCACCGTAGGGCGCAAGTTCGACGAGCTGGTTCCCGAAGCACAGACCTGCGAGCACGTTGACGGCCGCGAAGGTTATTACCATATGACCAACTTCAACGGCACCGTCAGCAAGACCACTATGAAGTACATCGTAAGAGACTTCAGCATGGAGGGCTTCCTGGCCCGTAAGGCTCACATGCGGAAGATTGCCGATTTTCTCAACAGCGTGTACGGTGAAGGCACCGTTGAGCTGGAGCTCGTAGACTCCTATTTCAGCATGTACGAAGTCATCAAGCCCATGCCCATAATTCTTGACCATGCGCGTACAGCTATCAAGCAGGAGGGTATCGTACCCCGTGAAGTACCCATTCGCGGCGGCACAGACGGCTCCATTCTTTCCGGAAGAGGGCTTCCCTGCCCCAATATTTCCACCGGTTACCAGAATGGCCACAGCGTATATGAGTATGTTTCCACCGAAGCGCTGGAGACCTGCGCGCGTATATGCATAAATCTTGCTGCTTCGTTCGTTAAGTAAGCTTTCCCCAAATCACCCCGCCGTCTTTTTGCATGTGTTTTCATGGCGGCGGGGAAACTTATATTTATCTGCGGGCAGGCAAGTCCGCTGCCTACCCGCAGAACTATTAAAAATGCGAATATAAGCGCTTGCGTATTAAATAGATGATGTAGCAAAATAGATACGGGAAAATTCCGTAAGGATTTTGCGAGAGGTAAATATGAATTACGAGCTTGGCTATGGCAAGGGCATTCAGAAAATAGAAATACCCGATGCCAACCTGATGGGAGTTCTTCTGCCGGAAAATGCGGCTGCGGAGCGCAGCGAGGATCAGGAGGTGCTCCGGGCTCTGGAGGAACCTATAGAAAGCCTGAAACTGCGCGAAATAATACGGCCAGGCGAAAAGATCGCCATAGTGACCAGCGATATAACCCGCCCAATGCCTACGGCGAAGGTGATGCCGGCGCTGCTGGATGAGCTTTACCGAGGCGGAGCAAGGCCAGAGAACATAACCCTCGTGTTCGCAATAGGCAGCCACCGCCATCATACAGATGAGGAGCGGAAAGCGCTGGCCGGCGAAAGAGCCTGGCAGGAAATACGCTGCGTGGACAGTGATCCCGATGACTGTATACACCTTGGCACAACCTCCGGCGGAACCCCCGTTGATATAACGCGCGCAGTAGCCGAAGCCGACAGAAGGATATGCCTCGGAAATATAGAGTATCACTACTTTGCGGGTTACAGCGGCGGGGCCAAGGCCATAATGCCCGGCGTATCCACCCGCGCTGCAATACAGTGCAATCACAGCAAAATGACCAGCCCCTGGGCGGTAGCGGCAAGGCTGGAGGGGAATCCCATAAGGGAAGATATAGAGGAAGCGGGCCGCATATGTGGCATAGACTTCATACTGAATGTAGTACTGGACGACCACAAGCACATAGTCAGGGCGTTTGCCGGTCACCCGACAGAGGCCCACAGGGCTGGCTGCAAGGCCCTTGATGCGTTGTACGGCAAGCGGATAGACTCCCTTGCGGATATAGTCGTGGTATCTCCCGGCGGAGCGCCAAAGGACATGAACCTTTACCAGGCCCAGAAAGCTTTGGACAACGCGAAGCACGCGGTAAAAAAAGGCGGTATAATAATACTGACTGCTGCCTGCATCGAGGGATTGGGGGAGAGTACATTCGAAAAATGGATGACCCAGGCTAAAGAGCCCGATGAGCTTATACGGCGAATAAGGGCGGATTTCAAGCTGGGCGGCCACAAGGCCGCCGCCATAGCAATGGTGATGCAGAGCGCCGATGTGTACCTTGTATCCGACCTGTCGCCGGAACTCGTAAAAAGCATATTCTTCAGGCCCTTCGGAAGCGCTCAGCAGGCGCTGGATCAGGCGTTTTGCGAGCTGGGTCACGACTCAAAGGTGCTGCTCATGCCCTGCGGCGGATCGACGTTGCCGCTTCTAAAATAATAATTTGACTGACAGGAGAAATAAAATGGATTACGCAAAAGAATCTCTCAGGCTGCATGAAGAATGGAAGGGGAAGATAAGAGTAGACTCTGCGGTGCCGGTAAAGACCATGCAGGATCTTTCCCTCGCCTATACCCCCGGCGTGGCGCAGCCCTGCCTTGAAATACAGAAGGATATCAGCAAAAGCTACGACCTGACCCGCAGATGGAACATCTGCGCCGTAATAACCGACGGCAGCGCGGTGCTGGGGCTTGGCGATATAGGTCCGGAGGCCGGTATGCCCGTAATGGAGGGCAAGTGCGTGCTCTTCAAGGAATTTGGCGGTGTGGATGCCTTCCCGATATGCGTAAAGACAAAGGATGTTGACGAATTCGTAAACGCGGTATATCTTATTTCCGGCTCCTTCGGCGGTATAAACCTTGAGGATATAGCTGCGCCACGTTGCTTTGAAATAGAGCGCAAGCTGAAAGAAAAGTGCGATATACCAGTATTCCACGACGACCAGCACGGTACAGCCGTAATAACCCTTGCCGGCCTTACCAACGCACTGAAGCTGGTGGGAAAGAAAAAGGAAGAGGTAAGGATAGTAATGAACGGCGCCGGCGCGGCCTCCATAGCCATAACCAGACTGTTGCTTTCCGCCGGTTTTAAGAATATAATTATGTGCGATCGTACCGGCATAATATACTCCGGCCGCGAAGAGGGCATGAACCCCATAAAGGACGAGATGGCCAAGGTCACCAACCTCGAGGGGGAAAAGGGCAGCCTTGCCGACGCGCTCATTGGCGCCGACGCATTCATAGGTGTTTCCGCTCCCAATACCGTTACAAAGAAAATGGTAAGCAGTATGGCCAAAGACGCGATAGTGTTCGCCTGCGCAAACCCCACACCCGAAATATTCCCGGAAGATGCCAAGGCCGCAGGCGCGAGAGTAGTTGCGACCGGACGCAGCGACTATCCCAATCAGGTAAATAACGTGCTGGCATTTCCAGGCATATTCAGGGGAGCTTTCGATGTGCGCGCATCTGATATAAACGAAGAGATGAAGATAGCCGCCGCTCATGCCCTTGCCTCCCTTGTGAGCGACGAGGAGCTCAATGAGGAATATATACTTCCCAAGGCAATGGACAGCCGTGTGAGGGAAGCGGTATCCTCCGCCGTTGCAAAGGCGGCAAGGGAAAGCGGAGTAGCCCGCATATAACGCTTTTTACAATTTGGCGCCTGGCGTATAAGCATAGGATAAAGGGAATTCCGATCCCATAAAAATATAAACAGAAGCGAGGTAAAAAAGATGAATAAGTATCGGGAACGCATAGCGAGGGTTTGCGCCGAGATGAAGAAGGCGGGCATCGGCCAGCTTATGGTGAACGACCATCTCGGCATATACTACCTTACCGGAATAGACGTTATGCCATTTGAAAGGTTCTGGGCATTTCTGATAAACGACGACGGCAGCACCGTGCTGTTCGACAATAAGCTTTTTGCACTGGGAGATACCGGCCTGAATACCGTGACGCTTACGGATACAGACGACGTGGCAGCGGCTGTAGCAAAGCATATAAAGCCCGGCAAGATGGGCGTAGACAAGAACATGGCCGCTCGCTTTCTGCTGCCCATTATGAACGCCTGCAGCGATACCAATATGGTGCTGGGCTCAGACTGCGTGGATAACGTAAGGGCCCGCAAGGACGAGGAGGAAAAGAGGCTCATGCGCCGGGCCTCCGAGATAAACGACATCTGCATGGAAAGGCTTGCAGCCTACATACATGACGGCGTTACCGAGAAGGAATGCGCGGATTACCTTGACAGGTGCTATGCGGAGTTCGGCTGCGAGGGCCTGGCCTTTGATTCCATAGTATCCTTTGGCGCCAACGCCGCGGATCCCCATCATTCACCGGATGGGACCGTGGTAAAGGAAGGCGACTGCATAGTAATAGACATAGGCTGCAGGAAGGATCACTACTGCTCCGATATGACCCGTACCTACTTCTGGAAGAAAGCTGATCCAAAGTATACAGCCATACATGATCTGGTGCGCGAGGCCAACGAGAAGGCGGAGAAGCTCATACGTCCGGGCGTGCGCTTCTGCGATATAGACGCCGAGGCCCGCAACCATATCTCCGCCGCAGGCTACGGAGAGTACTTTACCCACAGGCTGGGCCACTTCATAGGCATGGAAGACCACGAAAAGGGCGATGTAAGCTCCGTAAATACCAACACCGTGCAGCCCGACATGATATTCTCCATAGAGCCGGGAGTATACCTGCCCGGCGAGTTCGGTGCAAGGGTGGAGGATCTGGTAATAGCCACAGAGGACGGCTGTGAGTTGCTCAACCATGTGGATAAGCATGTTAAAATACTCGGCATCTGATAAGGATAAAGCACTAATCAATCTTTGCGATGCCGGGCAACAAAAGAAAGGAGAGTCGGGCAATGTAGCCTGACGGCAGATATGGCACAGGTTTTTGAAACTGCAATGCTGGTGCTGTTTGGAATATCGTGGCCGCTTAATATAGCGAAGTCCATAAGATCCAGAACAGCTGAAGGAAAGAGCTTGTTGTTCGAGCTCTGTATTTTCTTGGGTTATGCAATAGGCCTAGCGGGCAAGCTGATCAGCGGAAGCATAACCTATGTGGTCGTAGTTTACATACTGGATCTCATAATGGTAACCACGGATCTGATACTGACGCTGAGAAACCGCAGGCTGGACAAGCTTCGCAACAGCGCCGCAAAGTAGCATGGCATTATATCCGCCCTCGAATGGGGGCGGATAACTCTGCTGCGCATATGAAAAAAGGAGACTGTCGAAAAAGTGGCTGACGCCACTTTTTTTGATATTCTCAAATAATATGGGCGCGCCGATCGGCAAACACATACAGAGATTGTTCAAAAATCTGAATGCCATTGACTTTCGCTGGACAAAGAGTATAATAGATAACAGATGTTGCGCAATGTGGATTTCTTATTATGTTGCCGAACAAGGAGGGAAAGAAAATGCCGCCCAAGTTTAAGTTTACCAGAGAGGAAATTATTCAGGCCGCATTGGATCTGACGAGAGAAAGCGGCATTGCCGCCGTAACCGCGCGGGGACTGGGGGCAAAACTGGGGTCCTCCGTAAAGCCGATTTTCAGCCTGTTTGAGAATATGGAAGAAGTACAAAACGAAGTCCTGAAGGCGGCGGAAAAATTGAGCCAAGCCCGCATACGGGAGACTATGGAAAGCGGTCAATATCCTCCTTATAAAGCCAGCGGAATTGCGTATATATGCTTCGCCAGGGAAGAAAAGGAGCTTTTCAAGCTGCTTTATATGCGTGATCGTTCCCGTGAGACATTTGATGAGGGGGATTCCATAAAACCGCTGATTGAGGAAATACAAAAGCAAACCGGGCTCAGCGAGGAGGACGCATATCGATTCCATTTAGAGATGTGGGTGTATGTCCATGGAATTGCCACGATGATAGCGACTTCATATCTGGAATGGGATTTAGACACCGTAAGCGAGGTCCTGACAGACGCATATGTGGGACTGAAGTACCGCTTTTCTCAGAAAAATTGCAAATAACAGTGGTCAAGGAGCCGGATGCCAGGACATAGAGCTGACGAACTTTTACACAAACACGGTTTACTGGCTTTGTTTTATCCAAACAGGAGGTATATGATGGAAGCCATCAAAACAGATAAGCTTACAAAGAAATACAAAAATCTGACTGCTGTGGACAGCCTTGATCTGCTTGTGGAGCAGGGAGAGCTGTTCGCTTTGCTGGGTGTCAACGGCGCAGGAAAAACTACCACGATCAAGATGCTTTCCTGCCTGACAAAGCCAACAGGCGGGGACGCCTATCTGAACGGTAACAGCATTGTCAGCGATCCGGCAGCGGTGAAGAATGTAATCGGAGTATCGCCCCAGGAGACCGCCGTCGCCCCCGGTCTGACGGTAAAAGAAAATCTGGCGCTGATGTGCGGCGTTCACGGTTTTTCAAAGGAAAAGCGACAGCAGAAAATCAAAGAGCTTTCCCGGCAATTTGACCTGACAGGTGTCCTCGGCAAGAGGGCCGGTAAACTCTCCGGGGGTTGGCAGCGGCGATTGAGCATTGCCATGGCTTTGATCAGCGAACCCAAGATACTTTTCTTGGACGAGCCGACCCTCGGGCTGGATGTGCTGGCGCGAGGTGATCTATGGGATGTGATCCGCACACTGAAGGGCCGGATCACCATTATCCTGACTACCCACTACATGGAGGAAGCGGAGGCACTTTCCGACCGTATCGGTATTATGAAAGGAGGCCGGCTGCTTGCGCTGGGGACGGCTGATGAACTGAAAAGGCAGACCGGCAAAGAGAAGTTTGAGGAAGCATTTATAGCAATTGTGAAGGAAAACTAAATTGAATATGAGAGGGTGGAGCAATGGCGCCGGAAATATCTGTCAGAGAATTAAAAGAAAGCGAATCAGCGGACGCCCTATTATTGGTCTGGGATGTTTTTATGGAATATGAGGCGCCTGATTATTCAGAAGAAGGGATTGCAGAGTTTTACAAAAGCATTCACGACGAAGGCTATCTGTCCAAGCTCCGTATGTACGGTGCATTTATGGAAAACAGGTTGGTTGGCGTTATTGCAACGCGAAGCGAGGGCGCGCACATCGCTCTGTTTTTTGTAAAAGGTGAATATCACGGAAGGGGCATCGGGAGCCAACTGTTCAAAACGGTTTTACAAATGTGTCCTGCCGGCAGTATGACGGTAAATTCATCGCCCTATGCCGTTCCGATTTATCATCATCTCGGTTTCCATGATATGGATAAGGAACAAGCCGTGAACGGCCTGAGATTTACGCCGATGGAATGGAGAAGGACGTAATTGTTTTGATTTTTAATAAGAGGAGAGAATATGAGATTACTTACTTTTTCGAGCCGGAACGCAAAGGAGATATTGCGCGATCCGCTTAACGTGGCGTTCAGCCTTGGTTTTCCGGTGATCCTGCTTTTTCTTATGAGTGCGATTGGGGCAAACGCGCCGGTAAGCATTTTCGAGATCGAAACTCTTACCCCGGGCATTACCGTGTTTGGCCTTTCCTTTATGACCCTGTTTTCCGCAACGTTGATTGCGAGGGACAGGGAGACCGCTCTTCTGCAAAGGCTCTATACCACGCCTCTGACTTCAGCGGATTTTATCTTCGGTTATGTGCTGCCGATCCTGCCTATTGCGGTGGCGCAGTGCGCCCTATGCTATATTGCCGCCGTTATGCTGGGGCTAACCTGGTCGGTTTACATTGTCTATGCGGTGCTGCTCATTATTCCCGTTTCCCTGTTCTTTATCGCATTGGGGCTTCTTTTTGGAAGTATCCTCAACACAAAACAGGTAGGCGGAATATGCGGAGCTCTGCTGACGATCCTGACTGCGTGGTTTTCCGGCGCATGGTTTGACATTTCACTGATCGGCGGTGTCTTTGAAAGATTAGCTAATATCCTGCCCTATATTCATGCCGTTGCTTTGGAAAAAGCTGTGCTGGCCGGGAATTTTTCCGGAATCCTTCCACATATTTGGTGGATCGTGTGCTATGGGGCTGTGGCGCTTGCAGCAGCTGTTTTGCTGTTCCTTCGCCAGATGAAAAAACAATAAGCATGAAAGAAATCGCTTGACAGGAAGAATCAGATCAGCATGCTTTGGGGTTAAGAGGAATGCAAAGTGTGAGACTGCCGAAAAAGTGGCGTTCAGCCACTTTTTCGGCAGTCTCAATCATCAATGGTATTTTGAGATTCGCAAAAAAACGGATTGCGCCATGTGGACGTCAGCTTTTAATTCTGCTGGCGGAACTCTTCCTTATCCAGCATTGGATAGCAGATAAGCCTGCTGCCCTCAAGGTCTTCCCGGTGCATATCTACAGCGGCTATCTGATGGTTTGTGTAGGTGGTATAGTAATAGATACCTCTGGAGGCATTACAGCATGAGGTATAAATTGTGATCTCGTATTTACCCTCTGACACCTCGCAGCAGCCGCGCTGCTGATCTACGGAGCCGAGAATGTGGAAGAACTGTCCAACACTGTCTTCTTCAGAGCTGGAGGATATGGAATTCAGTTTTGTAAATGCCACCCTTGCAAAGCGAGAGGCAGAAGAAAGGTCACCCGGCAGCCCAAGCGCGCCCATCCCCCGGCTATAGGCGTTGAGCTCAAGTTTGCTGGAAAACAGATTTTCCGGCTGCCTTGGAGAGAGCTTCATATAATTATTCAGGGCAAACATCTGCTTGTCAAAGGGCGGATTATTTGTCAGCACGCCCACCGGGTTTTCGTAAACCCTCAGACCGTCTGCTACCGATTCGACGGTGATAGCGCCGCTTTTATCGGCGATAATCCAGTGAAGCTGGGCCGTTGGCAGCGTATCGCTGTACGGAGTACCGACCAGATTCATGCAGGAAATAAGATTTCGGGCCTCAGCCAGAGTTCCACACTGGCCCAGCAGCCAGGGAATGAATTCGTACTGAGCAACGTTTCGGCATCCGTCTTTTACATTGCTGTATATGGCGTTTCCCACAAAGTTCAGTCCTGCTATGCCGAGCCCCATCTCGTTGACCGCATCATAGTAAAGCGGATAATCGTCTGCGATATGAGCCATGCCGATAATGGCATAGTGAGAGGGTATACTGCCGCCGTGGCGAAGCTCGAGAGGATAATTCCTGGGCATAACAGTTATCTTTTCCCCGTATGAAAATTCATAATCCAGGGTCCGCCCCATGTAGAAATCCTTTGTCTGATATGTTGCAGCAGTACACATAAGCCCTCCTAATATAAAAAAGTAAGCGAATCATCGTAGCCGCCAGTTAAAAAATCAGGCCTGTAAGCCTGATACGATTATATCACCGAGCATTTGAAATGTACAGCTGCCAGCGGAAAGCAAAATTGTGAGGAGCAGTCATCAGGCTTTGCTTTTGGTTTCCGAATGTTGATAGATTTTGCCATAATATTGCGGTATACTTAATATGAAAATCAACCATGGATTACCGCACATACAGGAGAAGCGATATGCCACAGAAAAGCAATGCAGATCACAAGAGGCTGATGAGGGTGGAGGTGCAGTTCAGGACAATATCCATGGACTGGTGGGCGAGCCTTGAACATAAGATACGATATAAAAAGGGCTTACAGGAATCCGACCATGTGGATCAGGAGCTTTTCGAGTGCGCCAAGATGAGCGCTGAACTCGACAGCCGTATGGAAAAATTGCAGCAATTTGTGGGAGACCTATACGAATAAGCAGCAGGAGGTATAAACAGTGAAAAAGATAGTACGCCGCATCCTGATAGTGATTCCCGCAGCTGCGCTGCAGGTACTGTGGCTGCTACTTCTGGTAAAGTGGCTGGCCCCGTATACGGCTCTGATCACGCTGACCATGTCTGTGGCGGCGTTCTTCTTTGTGCTGTATATAATCATAAAGCGGGAGGAAAGGACCTATAAGATACTATGGCTGCTGGTAATACTGACATTTCCGCTGCCCGGCGCGCTGTTCTATCTGTTCTTTGGAAATAAGCGGACGGCGAAGCCGCTGGGGAAGAGACTTGAAAAAGTAAAAGAGGCAGGAACGCCAAAGCCGCTTTGCATTGGCGCAGTGCCATTTGACGGGGGGCACAGAATGGAGCAGACGCTCCGATGGCTGGAAAGAAAGACGGGCTATCCCCTGATGAGGGCGGGGCAGGTGCGCTACTACGCTCTTGGAGACGATATGATGCCGGATATGCTGGAGGATATTAAACGGGCGCGCAGCTTTATATATCTTGAGTATTTCATAATAGAGCCGGGCAGATTGTGGGATTCCATGGCTGCGGTTCTGGAAGACAAGGCAGCTCAGGGCCTGGACATCCGGGTAATGTACGACGACCTGGGCAGCATTTCCACATTCAATATGGACAATGTGCGGCAGCTTCGCTCAAAGGGCATAAAATGCGTGCCTTTTAATCCTCTTATTGCCGTGAAGGGTACGGTCAATTACCGCGATCATAGAAAAATGCTCATAGTAGACGGCGAAACCGCATACAGCGGCGGCGTGAACCTGGCGGATCGCTATGCCAACATAGAGCAGCCATACGGACACTGGAAGGATACCGGTTTTCGCGTTACCGGAGAGCCGGCGCAGAGCTTTACTCATATGTTCCTGACATTCTGGAACGCTTTCTCACTGCAAAACAATCTGCCCCAACCGGAGCTGAAGGAGCCGCGGCTGCCTGCACCTGAAACTGAAAACGGCTATATACTGAGCTATTATGACTCTCCTTTGAACCGGGAGGCATCCAGTAATCAGCTCTATATCGACCTGCTCTCACAGAGCACAGACTACGCGTGGTTCTTTACGCCGTACCTTATGCCCGGAGACGAATTGATGGACGCTATGGCGTGCGCAGCCCATCGCGGCGTTGACGTTCGCATAATCATGCCGGGCATTCCGGACAAGAAGCTTATCTTCAGAATGTCGCGAAGCTTTTATCAGGCACTCCTTACAGAAGGGGTCAAAATCTACGAATACACTCCGGGCTTTGTCCACGCAAAGAGTTTTGTGTCGGACGACGTGGTAGGCACTATAGGTACGGTCAATCTTGACTACCGCAGCCTGTTCCTGCATTTTGAGAACAATTCGCTGTTTTACCGCTCCAACATAATTGCTGAGCTGAAGGACGACTTCTTATCGACGCAGGCAAAATGCAGACAGGTGCAGCCGTACGACATAAAGCACTATGCAGTTCGCTGGATAGTGGACGGGATACTGCGCATCTTCGCTCCGCTATGCTGACCCCTTTGATGCGGGAGAAGCCGGCAAATTCTTTTTAGACCAACGGCTTGCCGGTGGTCTAATTTGCTGTGCCGGGATTTACATAATTTCTTTGTATCTATGATACCATCAGTTGACAAGGACACACAAGGTTTTAGGAGCCAAATAGCACGGCATAACTGCGTCGTCCTCATTTGAAATACAACCAGTATTCCTGCACTCGTCCTCCTTGTTCTGCCATACTCCTTGGCTTCTAAAACTCAAAGACCCTAAAGAGCTTGTTTTGAGGGCGATCCAAGGCCGAGGAGCGCAGTACTACTGGATGTAATACAAGCGACGAGAACGCAGGAACGTCCCAAAACAAGCCTTTCGGGCTTGTGTGCTCTTGTCAACTGATGGTAAAATCTGTATTTGACTGTTCTTGGCATGTTTTTATGCTATAATAAAACATATAACCAAGAACGATTTGTGGGAGTTTTTTGTATCTTATGGAAATACGGCGCGTTAAGAAACACGATGTGGATATGACTTCGGGCAGCGTTTTCAGGCATCTTCTGAACTTCGCGGTACCGCTGCTCATGGGCAATATATTTCAGCAGCTTTATAATACGGTGGATACGTGGGTAGTGGGCAATTACGTGAGCAACGAGGCATTTTCTGCCGTAGGCACCGTAGCCCCCATAATAAATACCCTCATAGGCGCATTTTCCGGCCTCGCCAGCGGCGCGGGGGTGGTCATTTCTCAGTATTACGGCGCCGGAAAGTATGACAGGGTAAAGGACGCTGTGCATACCGCCGTCATGATGACGCTGGTGCTGTCCGTAGCCTTCACCGCCATTGGCATAGCCATGACGCCTAACATGCTGCGCCTGATGAAGACCCCGGCGGAGGTATTCCCGGAGTCCAGAGCGTATCTTAACATATACTTTTCCGGCATGGCGGGATTGATGCTGTATAATATGGGCGCGGGCATACTGCGCGCCGTGGGGGATTCAAAGCGGCCCTTTTATTACCTCGTATGCGCCGCAGTGATAAACACCGTGCTTGATCTGGTATTTGTCATAGCGTTCGGAATGGGTGTCGAGGGCGTGGCCTATGCTACCATAATCGCCCAGGGGATATCCGCCATATTGACCATGCTTACGCTGCTCAGGAGCGAATCCTGCGTCCGTGTGGAGCTGAAGCTTATCAGGCTTCATAAGGATATGCTTTTGAAGATAATTAAGGTAGGCATACCTGCGGCTCTGCAGATGGCCGTAACGGCCTTTTCAAACATATTCGTGCAGTCCTATATAAACTTTTTCGGTGCCGACTGCATGGGAGGCTGGACGGCCTACACAAAGGTGGACCAGCTGCTGTTTTTGCCTATGCAGTCCATAGCGCTGGCGGCCACAACGTTTGTGGGACAGAATCTGGGCAAGGGACGGGTCGACAGGGCAAAGCAGGGTGTGCGCACCTCTCTCGCCATGGCTATGACTGTGACGGTAGCGCTTTCAGCCGTAGTGATAACGGTTGCGCCGTCGCTGGTGCTGTTTTTCAACTCAAAGCCGGAGGTGATAAGCTACGGAACGCTGTTCCTGCGTAGACTCACGCCGTTCTATGTTCTGTGCTGCTTCAATCAGGTATATGCCGGCGCATTGCGCGGCGCTGGCAACAGCCGTGCGCCTATGATAATAATGCTGTGCTCATTTGTGCTGTTCAGGCAGTGCTATCTGTACATCATGTCCAATTTCGTATCCAATACCGTATTGCCAATAGCGCTGGGCTATCCGGCCGGTTGGCTGGTGTGCAGCGTACTTACGGGGCTGTATTATAAAAAGGTGCATCTTGGGAAAGCTGTGGTAGTTGAGAAGTAAGGGCATCAGGTGCTCTCCGTTCACTTCGCTGCTCGCTTGGGATTCCCCTGGAGGATGGAAAAGGCGTCACTGACGTCTTTTCTTATCCGCCATTTGAGGCTTTATTTTAAAAAACGAAAAATAAAAGCAATCACCTAAGGATGATTGCTTTTATTTGGTGCGCCCTCAGGGACTCGAACCCTGGACACCCTGATTAAGAGTCAGGTGCTCTACCAACTGA